>Ga0315899_10000513_pt1 | contig 46598 bp, 46 predicted proteins | sample LakEriMetagenome_2_FD_203518 | JGI IMG/M metagenome (GOLD analysis project Ga0315899, IMG submission 203518) | Freshwater fungal communities from buoy surface, Lake Erie, Ohio, United States - Buoy 4 MA112 | ecosystem: Environmental > Aquatic > Freshwater > Lake | place: USA: Lake Erie, Ohio...
GTGAAAGTAAACCCATCGATAACAAAGGGGGCTTCGTCAATTTCGTGCACAGTTACTTTGGGGATTCCAGGGTAATTACCTTTGAAAATATAGGAATAGCTCTGATGTAAGGCGGCAACTACTTCCTTGGGAGCGTATAAAGGCATCGCCTGTTCATGGATATAATTAAATGCTCTTACATCATCAAGGCCAGCGATATGGTCCCGGTGCTCGTGTGTATACAGGATAGCATTTAAGTGCCTTACCTGTTCACGAAGCATTTGATACCGGAAATCAGGACCTGAATCTATGCAATAGGTGAATTCTTGAATTTCTAATAAAACACTGCTTCGAAGCCGTTTGTCTTTTTTATCGGGCGATTGGCAAACATGGCAAGAACAAACCGGCATTGGTACACCTTGAGATGTTCCAGTACCCAGGAATGTTAGCTTACCTTTCATAACCGTACGAGTTTAAATCCTTCACCTTTCCGAAGGTACAGATTAATAATGGAGCGAATGTCACGGTTCTCATCTTTAAGATCAATAAAACGCTTCCATTGCTCCGGTGGGGCACTGTTGAAATGAAATGGCGCATAGCCATGGCCTCGATAGGTTCCCCGTTCAATCCAAATAATGCTGCGTTCCATTTTTGATCTCCCTTTATCGATGATGTAGAAGGTGTCTTCTTCATAACTCATGGAGCGGATGAGCTTATTTACTTTTTCATTATAGATTTCAGCGGGTTCGTGACCAATGCACGCACCGTCACATTGTTTGATGCTGTATTGAAAACATGCGTCTTTAGTCGGATAAACCCCATTGATTTTTTGACATAAACCAAATTGGTCACCCCGATTTTTTATAAACTCATGCGCCTCTTTCCTAGAATTGAAATAGGTTAGGGGGGCGGCGCTTGATTTGCTGGTTAGACCAACCGTTAAGCTCAAGTAGCCTTGTTCATTTGGTTCATCATAGAGTCCATAGGTGAAAATCGATTTCCTGAGTTGACGATTGAATTTCGGCTTGAGTGCTTTTATTAGTTCGCTTTCCAATAACATGGCAATTAACTCAGAACCGGTCGTATGATGCTCAATGCGCGCAATTTCTTGCATCATTATGCTGCCTTTCTTGGTTGCGTTATTGCTTAAATGCTGTTCAACACGTTTTTTAATGTTCTTGCTCTTGCCTATGTAGATGAGGTGATTGAATTCGTCATAAAATCGGTATACCCCGGCCTTGGTTGGTAATTCATCCACGATTTCAATATCTAACTTCGGATTTACCTTTTTTGGGTTAATTTCATGTTGAATAAATGAACTTAATTGATTTGGGTCTTTGTGATAAATCAGGTCAAAGAGTTTTGTAGTGGCCAAGGCATCTCCGCCTGCACGGTGTCTCCCGTCTATTTGAATTCCTAGTGCATTGGAAAGTTTCCCTAAACTATACGAATCATGTCCCGGAATCACATACCTTGAAGCTCGAACGGTGCATAAATGTGGGTACCTGAAATCAAAGCCAAGACTCCGGAATTCATGCCGAAGCATTCCATAGTCAAATCCAACATTATGAGCCACAAATACACAGCCATCACAAAAGGAAAGGATATCTTTTGCGAGCTCATAAAATTTAGGTGCTTCTGCAACCATGTGATTCGTAATGCCCGTCAACCGCACAATAAACTCCGGGATTGGCTGCTCTGGATTGATCAAGGATATTAATTCATCTATGATTTGACTCCCGTCGTATTTGTACATAGCAATTTCTGTAATCTTCGACTGTTTTGGGCTTCCACCAGTAGTTTCTACATCTACAATTACATAATGCATGTTGCGAAATTAGGAATCTTGGGTTAATGATAAGCGATTCTTCTATTAAACTATCTTGAATAAAATGCATTGGCATAAATATTCAACGATTGGAGTGCATTAATTACTTTTTTCAATCAATAAAATCGTAATTTTAACCTTGAAACACTTAGTAGGAAATTTATAAAGCTATGAGAACAAGCATATTTTTTGGAGTCCTTTTTCTATCCATTTCCTTATTTGCACAAAGTAACTTGACTGTATTTAACAACGGTGGACAAAAGTTTTACCTTATAATGAATGGGATTAAGCAAAATTCAGTGGCGCAAACCAATGTGGTGGTTAGCGGTATTAAAAATGGAGGATACTCTGTTAAATTGATTTTTGAAGATGGCAAAACAAAAGACATTGATAAAAATTTCTTTTTGGATACGCCACAGGATGTAACGACTAAAGTTATTTTCAAAAAAGGAGTTGGAAAACTTCAGTTGGTAAGTATGGTTCCTGCAGCGGGAACGGTAACAGAGGGTTCCGTTAGTTATCGTCCAGATAACAATGCGGTTTTTTCGGATGCAGTTACCACCACCACCACTACGACAACACAAACGGTTTCTACGGAAACTTCAACCGTTGGTGGAAATACCACCAATGGAAATGGGAATGGAAGTGTTGGAATTCAATTCAACGCAACTACGCCAACGCCAAGCACTCCAAATACCAATACCACGGTGACGCCGTCAAATGGTGGGAATGGAAATGTAAATATTTCGGTAACAGATCCAGTAAATGGGGAGAACATCAACATGAATGTTAACATGAACATGAATGGTGCCGTGGTAGATCCAAATGCGCAGAACGTGAATATGAACATGAATGTGAATGTTTCAGGAAATGGAACAGAACAAAACACAAGCAATACACGTCCGGGGGCTAATGCCAATGTGAATGTGGGAACGACAACAAATAGCACAACGCAACAAACAACCACGAATGGTGCTAATGTTAATGTGAATGTAAGCGGAAATGGAGTTAACCCAACGGTGAATGCAACGGTTCCTGGTGCAACAACCAATGTAACGGTTAATGGCGGTACAGTGACTGAGAATTCTTCGAATACAACGATAACTACTACGACAACCACCACAACCAATTCATCTACTACGGTGAATGGTACGACCAACGTAAGCAATGGTACAGCAACCAATACGACAAATACTGTTGGCGGAACGTCAAATGGCCGCATGGTATGTTCAAAAACCCTTACGAATGTAGAAACCTTGAAGACCGAATTGAATGGGTATTCCTTTGAAGATGACCGGGTAGGGGCATTAAAAATATCGCTAAAAAACAAGTGCTTATATGCGGCGGATGCGGTTAAATTAATGGACTTATTTACCTTCGATGCCAATCAATTAGAGGTGGCTAAGTTTCTTTCTGATCATTTATTGGATTACGACAATGCCTCAAGCCTTGCGGCTAAGTTTGCCTTCGATTCTTCCAAAATGGAGTACATGGAATATGTAGGGAGGGATTAGGAGTATAGGTATTTCCTTTTTCAAATTATCCAAACATTGGATTTAGAATTGTGGTGAGTTCCCGCGAATTTATAAGATATTGTTAAGGCGTTTTTTAGATCAACATTTACATGCGATTCACGGATGAATATAACATCGTTTTTATCGAAATTAAATGTGGTTGTCAGGAAATTTATAAAATCCAGATACTGATATAATGTTGCCTTTTTAACGGTTAAAACAACAATTTTCTTTTGACCATTAATTTCATTGATCAATAACTCAGAGAACTTATTTTTACAGTGGGAAACTATATAGATCGCTGGAGGTGGAATAAGCTTGAAAAAATATCCATAATCCTCATTAAAGTACTTGTTTTGAATGAATTGCGCTTCAATTTCGTTCAGCGAATTGAAGCTAAATAATTGATTTTTTAATCGATTTGTTGATGCTTTGCGTCCAATTAATTTAATGGTTTTTTTTTCAAAAGTTGAAGTACAAAGTTCGAATTGCGATGAATGGGTACCTGAATAATTATAAAAGTCATTAGGGGATATGGTTAAATACATAGTTTGACCATCAATTCCACCTCCAGGCATGGAATATTGATAACGATATCCAGATTTTGACAAAAATCGTACTGCATTTGTATTAATAGAGTTACAATAGGTTCGAATTATTTCTATTCCTCGATTAAATAGAAAGTGATGAAATGCATACCAAGACAAAACAAAATTCCGTGGTGAGTTTCCTGGTTGAGTCCATCCAATCCCATGAATACTCCACGATTCATCCATCTCAGGTACTAGTCGTATTAATCCATAACTGTGACCTTTTTGGTCAAGCATTATATACCAAGTAGTCCAATCCAATTGAAATATTTGAATCAATTCTTGTAAATTGGAAGCTTCTTGTCCTGTTACATAAAACAATTCTTTTAATGGGGCTATTTCCCAAACATATGCGATATCATTTTCAGTTAATTTTTTGATATACAGCGAATTCTTTAAACAACAGACTAAATCCGGAAAATCAAACATGTTAATGAGTTTCTAACCATTTGGCAATGGATTTTGAGATTTTATGTCCTGTTAATTCTTCAATCCATAACCATTGCCCATTGGGATTACATTCCAGAAAAACAAATTCATTATCCGGTGTTAAAATAAAATCAAATGCACCAAATGGCAAATTTAAACTCTTCAAATATTGTATTAATTCCGTTTTGAAGGATTCAGAAATAATTCCTTTTTCATGATGAACCGAATCAAAATCAACTTTTCGCCAATCCGTTTGGCTTCCTTCTGTGGTTTGTGAATGAATTATACAAGGAAAAACATCCTCACCAATGACAGTAATTCGCCATTCGTTCTGTTTAGGAATATACTGTTGTATATAATTGTAGGTTGCAGAAATCTCCTTATCTGTTTTTTTTAGAATTTGCTCCGAACGGACCCTTGAAGTAAAATAAGGCACCCATAAGTCATCGATTGTTGCCCCTTTTTCGCCTAATGGCTTTATGGCGATATCAGAATGGCTGGTACAGAACTTCCTTATTTGAGCTGCGTCGCGTGAAATAAGGGTTGGAGGTGTTTTCCATCCAATTTTTTTTGCATTCATTAATTGTACAACCCGAGATGATGCGACTTTATCACGGTGAGGATGGCCTAACCATGGATTATTGTAGGCCTTGAATAATAAATGATATAATCCGTGCCAAGCCTCTTCAATGATAACCTTTTCCATTTTAGACTTTACGTATGGTGTTGGTTTTTCCGGTCTTCGATAATAAATACATCTAATGTCCTCCAAGGTTAAGGTTTCTCTTAGAGGATTTGTTAGTCGACCTAATGAAATTTTGTCATCATGAAAAAAATCATATCCGAATTCATTAAGTAGTTCGTCTGTATTTATCCTAAATACTGAATCCTTATCTTGAATTTGGTTAATTACAGCATCTGTATGAGGATCAACGGTATTCGTTAAAATTAAAATCTTTTGCAAAATTTCACTCCTTACACAGAAATTGCTTGAGACCAACTTGAAATTGCTTCGAATTGCAAAACAACAGCCTCCTTAATTTTTATAAATTGTTCGTTAGATACACCAAACTTACTGCTAACCGACCTAATGTGGTTTTCTTCTTGGTCTGAAATACCATGGGAAACATGGGCGATAGCTAATAAATCCCTTGTAATATAGGGCCCAAGAATATTAATAAAATCTTGCGTCAAATTTAATTCGTCAAGACCAAGATTACCTTTTGATAAAGCAATATGATATACGTCACTATCCCATCGATTATTTTCAATGAGTTTTTTTATGGTTTCACTTTCCTGCTCATCAATTCCATCAATCGCTGCTAAAGAAAGGAGAAGGGATACATACGTTATAGTATCTTCTTTAGTAACTTCTTGAACAGGGTATGTTGTTAAAAAATCAATCATTTCTTCTTTATTAATAATTAATTATCATCCATTACACGGTCTGCTTCATTCTTTGGTTTGGTCCCATCGGTGGAGCGATGACTTGCAGTCGTGTAGCCTCCCATTTCCAGCTGCGTTGTTTGGGTAATTGGATCATAAATTGCATTTTTTTTATCGTCCCCTATTACCAAATCAATTGGCATATTGTTATCCTTGGAGAAATGATGAATCAGTGGTTCCATGTTAATGTTTTTTAATGGTTCGGTTTATATTTTGAATACAAACCCTAGAATTACTTTTAATCTGAAATCTATACACAAATTTAATTTTTTATTGTCAAAAATGGGTGGTAAAATAAATCAACTCATTTATTTTTCTGATAATTTGAATATCCTAATTATAAGATGCAGTGGTTTTACAATAAAAATAAAGGCTAATGTTTTTCTCAATTTTTTTTTTCCAATCCATGAAGCGAATTTTGGTCCTTTCGAATAATACCACCTTATAAATTTCTTTCCAGTTTCTCTTTTTTTGAGCCAATGGTCTCGAAAATGGCGTAAATCCAATACTACAGGGTGATTGTAATTCCCATAAACCGTAGTTGCAATAAAGCATCCAGAGGTGTTTGATGGCTTCGGGTCTGGTTGGCCACAAGCAGGACAACGCCTAGCATCTGCCGATATTTCAGCGGCACATGTTTTACATAATATTAGATACGACATGTTGTAAAATTAACTTTCTTATTCTTAACTTAAAAAAAGCAGGCTTCGTGTTGATTAAATGAATTTTCCTCACTTCTTCACAAACGCCGCTTCGTAGCGTTTAATCCATTGTGCTGGCGAGATTTTTTGCATCAATTCGCCGATCAATGTAAACGGAATCGGGGTGGTCTTCTTAAACCGAATACAGCTTTTGCCCATGTCGGGTTTTTTGCCAGTTTCCTTCATGTATTCCGCTTCAAACCAGGACAACATCGCAGGATCCGCATACAAGCCCATGTGGTAAAAGGTGATGATTTCTTTTCGAATGACCAAATTCACAAAAGGCAAGGGGAGTTCTGGTGAGCAGTGATAACCTTTTGGATACAAGGCGTGCGGAACCACATACCCAATCATCCCATAATTCATGGTTTCTTCAAAGCCCTCAGGTAGCTTGGAAGCGATGACCTCTCTAAATTCAAGGAATACCTCCTTTCTCGGACCTTCTTCGATGGAATCTATATATTCCCCAACGGTGTTCATCGGATAGTTCCTGGATATTCTTCTAATGCCACACGTAAGCAATCTACCGCCTTTCGTAGCGCATCTTGATTTAAGACATAGGCAATTCGTGCTTCATTTTTTCCAGCACCCGGGGTAGAGTAGAACCCATTGGCGGGCGCCATCATTACGGTTTGTCCTTCAAAAGAGAAGGACTCTAATAACCATTGACAGAACTTTTCGGCATCGTCCACAGGGAATCGCGCCACGCAATAAAATGCTCCTTTTGGTTTCGGACAAAATACGCCGGGTATAGCGTTCAAGCCGTCCACCATAATGTTTCTGCGCGCTACGTATTCATCTACCACTTCATCAAAATAGGATTGTGGCGTAGAAAGAGCCGCTTCTGCAGCTACTTGGTCAATGGTGGGCGGAGAGAGTCGTGCTTGACCAAACTTAAGGGCTGCGGCCATCACTTCTTTATTCTTGCTAATGAGCGCACCAATGCGTGCACCACACATGGAGTAGCGTTTTGAAACGGAATCGATCATCAATACATGTTCTTCCAGTCCAGGTAAATTTAATACCGAATGTGGTTGCGCCCCATCATAGCAGAATTCACGGTACACTTCGTCTGCATAGAGGAACAAGTCATGCTTTTTTACAATCGCTGCCAAGGCTTCCAATTCAGCTTTCGAGTATAAATATCCCGTTGGATTGCCCGGATTACAGATAACAATACCCTTGGTTCGAGGCGTAATTTTAGCTTCAATTTCTTCCATGGCAGGTAAGGCAAATCCATCTTCGATTTTCGCTGTAACAGGAACAACCTTTACCCCAGCAGTAACGGCAAAACTATTGTAATTCGCATAAAATGGTTCAGGGATAATGACCTCGTCGCCAGGGTTACATGTACACAACATCGCAAAAATCAAGGCTTCGGATCCTCCGGTGGTAATGAGAATGTCTTCAGTTTCAACCGGAATACCCTGTGCTTTATAGGATGCAGAAAGTTTAACACGATAACTTTCAATACCAGCCGAATGACTATATTCTAGTACCTTCTCATCAAAATTATGGATGGCATCTAAGGCAGCATCTGGCGTTTGAATATCCGGTTGACCAATATTTAAATGGTATACCGTTTTTCCTGCTTTTTTAGCGGCCTCTGCAAACGGAACTAACTTACGAATGGGTGAGGCAGGTACGATTTGAGCTTTTTCTGAAATATGTGGCATGGTGTTATTTATCTTTAGAATTCAAACTTAAGTTCTTTTTTTGAGTGAGAAAAACAAAACCGTTTTTCATGTATAATTTCTTGAGGTTCGGGTAGGCTTTCAAATAGTTTTCATGCATGGGAATGCGCGCCACATAGTATACTGGTAAATCGGTTGAATCAGAACAAACCCACGCTTCGTTGAATCGATTGTTATTTTGATGCGGTTTAATTTGCCCGTAAAATAAATGCGCATAGGATTTAAATCCGAGGGGGATTAAATATACATTCTTAGGTGCTTGGTTTTTATAAAAGGTGATCGCTGCACGCTGGGTGTATTGTTCAATGTGTGGTAACATGGTGGCTTGGATGCAAAGAATTCCGATCGGTACCGCAATTAACAAGGTTTGTATCGCTTGTTGAATTCGTTGGGTACGAATGAAATAAATGCTCACCCCCGCGGCACTAAGCCACACCAATACAGGAATAAAATCTATAATACCCCATGGTTCATCCGCACTTAAATTAGCTAATGCGAAGGGATCTTTGATGGTAATAAGCTGGGTGATTCCTTCTCCAAACACCTGAATGTAAACGAGGATTCCTAGCCCTATTGAAATGAGTAAAAGGTAACTGAGGGTAGACCACGTACTACGTATGCTTGATTTCTCTGCCTGCGAAACCGTTAATGCAGCGAAATAGGTGATAAAGAAATAACAGAAGGACGAGTAGTGAATGATCTTGGTTTGAACGATGGAGAAGAGCACTAAGGTGAAAACTCCTGAAATAAGGACGATGGTGTTGAATGGATTTTGGTAAGATTTTTTGGAAAAGAAACTGCCAAGGGCAAAGAAGGAGGCAGGAAAACACCCGAGCAATAACACGAGCCAATGGTAGTAAATCGGACCGCCGTGTCCTGCATCTTTCGTTTGGAATAAGCGCACTTGATAATCCAAAAATTGGGTAATGATGGCTTTATTTCCACTAATCCAAAGTAAAAAGAACCATAACAAACTAATGATTAGCGTAGCGATCAGTGTAACTGAAATAAAGGTGAACTTCGGAAAGGATTTGAATTTGGTTAACAGATGGAATAAGAAAACCGACGCACCGATGAGCAGTATAGCTACCGGACCTTTGGTCATTACGGCAAGTCCAGCGAACAGCCCTGCAAAAAGGAATTCATTAATCCGTTGTTTCGTTGTTCCGAGGTAATAAAAGGCGATGGAATTAAAAATAAATAAGTTAAACCAAGGATCAATAATTCCGGAATGGAAGTACATGTTCGGTAAAAAAGAACCGAGGTAAAAGGCAGCCCACCAATATCCGAATTTTCGATTTTGGTGTTGAGCTCCATGGTAAATTAAGGTGAGGATGGTGAATAAGGCAGCAACTACATTCGGAAAGCGCGCCGCGAATTCGTTGATTCCGAAAATTTTCATAGAAATCGCCTGCATCCAGATGAATAACGGGGGTTTTTCCCAGAAGGGAAGATAGTCAATGGTAACGGTGGAATAGTTTCCACTCGTAACCATTTCTCGTGCACATTCCGCAAAATTTATTTCGTCCCAATCAAAGAGATGTACACTGCCTAAAAAAGGCACAAACAGAAGGATGCATACCCCGATCGCTATTCCTATGGTTTTATTATTCATCGTGATATATAGGGTGTTTGCGTTGTAAACCATGCAGTTGGAATGGCTGCCCGTAGCAGGTATACACTGGATACGCCAATGAGTGAACCTGCGCATACATCCACCAGAAAATGCTGTGAAAGATAGGTTCTTGAGAAACCCACAAGACACGCCGCACCCAATAAACCAATAGAAGCGATGGGTTTGTTTTTAATTGAAAAACTCAATAAGGTCGCGAGCGCGAAGGCACTGGCGGTATGTCCGGATGGAAAACTGTGGTATTCATAGTACAGGAAATCCGGAATGGCATGAAAACTTGGAATGGATTTTAAATAGAAATAGGGACGCATGGCATCCGGAAAAAGGACATGCTTGCTGAATTGAACAATCAATGAAGAAAATAAGTAGCTAAGGATGATTAGCCACCCGGTGCTGCGATTAACGAAAAGCAAGCATACTACGCCGAGTAAAAGAACAAAAATCCCATCGCCAAGCATCGTGAGGTAAGGCATGATGGCATCAAAAACGGGTTGGTGTAATTGATTCGTAGCGAGTTGAAGCGGAATTTTTTCGTTCAGAAACAAGGTCAAGAGGCAAGCGCTCAACACAAGCAAATATCCAAGTAAAAAAGGCGACCGAAACGCTTTCACAGGGTAAAATTAAGAAAAAGCAACGGCTATCTGATTAAAGATGTTCGTCTTTGTTATTTACAATACTGGTAAATAGCACGGCATCATAGGCGGTGTGTGCCATAATTGCGAACCACAGTCCAAACCGTTCATAGCCACTGGAGAGTAAAATAATGAAGGGGAGAATAATGATTCCATATAAACTAAACTTCCAGTTCCAGGGATTTAGGTAGCCATGAATGGCGACAAAGAGAATGGATGTAATCCAAATTCCCAGGTAGGGTTGAACGGACGCTCTAAACAACAATTCTTCTCCAACGCCTGCACAAACCGATAAAAACAAGCCTTTAACCACGGTAAGCTTAAGTTGTTTAATGAGATGTTCCATCCGGTTTCCTAAGGAATCAAATATGGGAGCATCCATAAATAGTAGGGCAAGGAAGGCGTAAGAAAATCCAAACATGAGTCCATAACCTACAGGGATTATGGTAAATGAGGATAGCTTAAGAAATTCGACCACATGCGTAAAATCAAGGCCATAGCTCAAGAAATAACCAAGTATTGGAAATCCAATTAAGGTGACTAAGCCCATCCAAAGCACGTTGTTCGACATAAGCCAATGAATTTTCGATGAAAGTACTAAAAAGTTAATTGACTAGGTTCTTACACAAGAAATCTTTACTTTTACGTTTTACAAATCTAAACCAGCTCGCCTATAGACACCAAATTTACTTAACCCCAAATTCTTGGATTAACTGTAAATTATGTCGATAGTATCATTAGGAGATCAAGAGCTAGTAAAGCTGTACGTTAACGGAAACGAAAAAGCGTTTGAACTATTAATCACACGCCACAAAGACCGTGTTTACCGATTTATTTTATCAAAAATTAAAGACCCTGAGTTGGCTAATGATTATTTTCAAGATACTTTCATGAAGGTGATTGTTACCCTCAAAGGTGGAAACTACAACGAAGAAGGGAAATTTTTACCATGGGTTTTGCGGATCGCCCACAACTTGATTATCGATGGATTCCGTAAGAATAAAAAGGTGCGATTCCTTTCTGAAACCCGTTCTGCATCTGAAGATTATTCTGTATTTAGTCGCTTGTCTAATGACGATTTAAATGTACTTCAGATTACCTGTAAGGAAGAATTAGAAACCCAAGTGGTTCGTTTCTTAGATGAATTACCTAGCGCGCAAAAGGAAATTATTTATCAGCGCTTATATCAAGATTTATCGTTTAAAGAAATTGCGGAAATGGAAGACATCAGCATAAATACAGCCTTAGGTCGTATGCGCTACGCACTCATTAATTTGAGAAAATTAATGGACCAAAACCAGGTGGTTACTGAATATTAATTGGTTTTGATTGGTTGTTTTGTTTGAATCCCTCTTCGGAGGGATTTTTTTATTCGCTTAATATTTCCACCAAGCTGCTGTCAGCAAAAATCGCTCCCGGAGAAATTACCGTTTCATTCAGCGGGATGTTCTTTCCGTATCGTTCCTTTAGTTTAGCACCAACCACTGGAGAATTTAAGTTAAAATCCTTCAATTTTTGCAATGTACCAACAGAAAGTCCGGCACCCCGCTGATATATTTTATACACCAGCTCTGAACAGTAGATGCGGTCGTCATTCCATTCAAAGGTTAAATCGTAATTCTTTCCCAACTGTTTTTTCGCCTCCTCTTTCATTTTTTCTTTCACCTCCTTAGTTAATAAGGAAGCGGCATCCTTATGCCGTTTATTTACATAGTGCTGACCATCACCTCGATGAATCCATTCAGAAAGTTTAGTCTTTTTGACTGGTTGTACTCCTTCAAAAACCATCCATTCGTTATTTTCTCTGAACAGAATTCCACAATGTGAGTACGGGGAGTTGGTGGCTAACTGAATGGCTTTTCCTTGTCCAGAAGTTGAGATTTGAAACAGAATGTCGCCGTCCATTAAAGAATCAACGCGTTGAATATCGGAAGCTTCATGACTCTGTCTAGTTACCTTCTGCTCAGACTCATTGCTACAAGCGGCAGATAATAGTAGGTTTGCAATGGTAAGAATTCGGACAACGTTTAGCTTATTCATAGATATATGGTGTTTCCGATAAAATGAGTGCTTCCACATTTTGATACACCTTTTTCATATAGTTTTTCCAAAATATATTGGCAAAGGTCCATTGAAGGGGGTAAAGCACAAATCCGTTGGCGTATAACTGATATGTATAGGTTATTTCAATTAACTCATTATCCAATTCGTGGGTAACCCACGTACCATCAAATTGATAAAATCCAAGCATCCACGTTTGAAATTGATCAACACGAATCTTCCAGGTTTTATTTTCAATTCGTTCTAGGACGTGATCCATGGAAACAAATCCTCCTTTTTGAATCCATGATTTATTCGCGTAAATGCGTTTAGACCCTCCAATTTTCCCCCAGCTTTCATCGTGGCTAACCCCCGTAATTCGAGGCATGATTCCGTATCCGGTATGTACTAGTTTTACATCGCAAAGCATGGGGCACTTGAAAGCGCGTTCGATATGGCAGTTTATGGTTCGTTTTATCTGAACTTCAAATTTCATTATTGCTTAATAAACTCATCGAATGACAAAATCTCAGGCATTTTAATGGCTGTATCCTTTTCAAGGAGCGATTTAAGCGCTTTTATTCTTGTTTCTTGAAGTACACCAAACTGTTTTTTTGCTTTGTTCAATTCATTGGATAATGCCGTGATATTTGCCAACTCCGAAGAAGATGGTGCGCCAAAGTAACTGGAGACATTTGCGAATATTTCATTCAACTTTTCTCTCAATTCATCTTCTGCTGTTCCCACGTAATTATCTCCGGTTGTCACTACCAAGGTATTTCGCATCGCGGTTAGCTCCATACGTAATCCATCCACGTACTTATCCGCTTTGGTATGCTTAGTTTTATATTCTGTCGCTTTGGCGTCCCATTCATCAATTTGATACACTAAGTACGCTAGGTCTTGGATCATGTTGAAGACCTCTGTTGTAGTTTGCTGTTGTTGGGCTCGTTCGCTTAAGGTAAAAGATGAACTTGAATCATAAATCACTTCAATTTGCTTTTCGAATGTTTCATTTCCTTTGGTGATTTTCACAAGGTAATTACCAGCCTTAACATACGGAGGTGGTGCTACAGAAAATCCTTTTCCTTTGGCTACTTTGGGAGCGTTGGCATTAAAGCCCCATTCAATGGTATTGATTCCTTTGTTTTTTCCCACTTCAATTTTTGAAACCAAGGTGCCATCAAGCGTTGTGATTTCACCGGCCATTTTGCCAAAGGTATGTCGCTTAGGTAAGAGGTAACTGATTTTTGCATTGCTGCTTGGATTTTCCCCAACGAACTGATTTTCCAGGGCGGTACCTCCGAAATTACTTTTCTCCGGAAGTGTGAACCGATCCGTTTCAAAAAAGCTTAAGTTTTTCGTCAATAATCCTTCATTGATGTTGCGCAAGGGACGAACATCATCAAGAATGATAATCCCTCTTCCATGGGTTGCTGCAACTAAGGAATGTTTCGTAGGATGAAGTTCTAAATAATGAACGGCCACTTTCGGAAAGTTGTTTGTAAATGCTGACCAGCTTTTTCCTCCATTTAGTGTAATGTACAAGCCATTTTCAGCGCCGAGGTAAAGGAGATTTTTATTGCTGTAATCTTCTTGAATATTTCGAGCAAAGCTTGTAATTTCTGATGTAGCTATGGATTGCCACGTTTTACCGAAATCTACTGTTTTGTATACGTAAGCGGTGTAATCATTTTTAGTGTGCCCGTCAAATACTGCATAGGCAATTTCTTTCCCGTGAACGCTGGCTTCAATGTGATAACACCACGTATTTGCTGGAAGGCCTGTAATGTTCTTCGTTAGGTTCTCCCATGTTTTTCCACCGTCTTTCGTTACCTGCACATTTCCGTCATCGGTTCCAACCCAAATTACTTGGTCCGTAAGCGGAGATTCAGTAATGCTAAAGATGGTGCAATGGTTTTCTGCACCAGAATTATCGGCAGATAAACCACCCGATGCTTCTTGATTTTGTTTTACCTTGTCGTTGGTTGTTAGGTCGGGTGAAATTTTAGTCCAGCTATCTCCTCGATCATTCGATACATGGACAAACTGGCTACCAACATAAAGTCTATCCGGATTATGTTTGCTTGTTGTTAACGAGGCATTCCAATTAAACCGAAGTTTAGGATCACCTTCTAAGGGATATGGTTTTACTGTTTTTAATTGTTGTTTCTCCACATCAAATCTCCAAATTGCCTCCGCTCCTTGCATTTCAGAATAGACAATGTTCGGGTGGGTTGGGTGTGGATAGACACGAAATCCATCGCCTTGGCCAACTAATTCCCAGTCACGCGCCTCAACGCCACCTGGACTAGCAGATGGACCAAACCATGAATTATTATCTTGTAATCCGCCGTATACATAATACGGATTCCGGTTATCTAGGCTTACATGATAAAACTGACTTACGGGTAAATCTTCCACCATTTCCATGCTGGATCCGCCGTCCATGGATCGATACAAGCCACCGTCCGTTGCTACCAATAATTTATCAGGTTGGTTGAAATCAAAGGCAATGTCGTGAATGTCGGAATGCATAGAACCTAAGTTTTTAAAGGTCTTTCCGCCATCTCGACTAATGGATCCGAAAAGTCCGGCCTTTGCAATGATGTTTGGGTCTTTCGGATGAATGCTTATTCTAGAAAAATAGAATGGACGCACGGTTAAGGCAAAATCCCCATTAAGAAAAGACCACGTGTTCCCTCCATCTTCTGACCGATAAAGGCCTTTTTCTTCTTTTTTCTTGGCTTCGATTACGGCATAAACAATCGATGGATTTGACGGGGCAAGGGAAACGGCAATTCTTCCTTTTTCGCCTTGTGGTAAGCCGTTTTCAAGCTTTTTCCAGGTTGCTCCTCCATCCATGCTTTTGTACAGTGCGCTGTTGATTCCGCCAGAATTAAAGGAATATGCAGTTCTTCTAAATTCCCAGAAAGCAGCATAAAGAACGTTTGGCTGACTCGGATCCATCACCAGTTCCGAACAACCCGTGGTGTTGTTAACAAATAAGATGTTATTCCATGTTTTCCCGCCGTCTGTTGATTTATATACGCCACGTTCATTGCTTGGACCCCACAAGGCGCCCAGAACAGCCACATATATTTCATTGGGATTCTTAGGATTGATTTGAATGGATGCAATTCGGTCTGATTTTTCAAGCCCCATTTTGGTCCAATTCTTTCCTCCATCGGTGGTTTTATAAATCCCATCGCCAGCAGATACACTGTTGCGAGTCCAGGTTTCTCCAGTTCCTACCCAATAGGTGTTATCGGGATCGCTAGGGTCTATACTAATACAGCCAATGGATTGACAGTATTGGTCGAATATGGACGTAAAACGTACACCACCATCTTGTGATTTCCACACCCCACCGCCAGCCGCGCCAACCAACAGAACGTTAGAGTTTTTCGGATGCAGTTCTACATCGGAAATTCTACCACTCATCAATGCAGGACCAATGTGTCGTGCTTTTAAATCACCGAAATAATCTCCGGCGTTGAGGGTAGGAGTTTGTGCCCACGAGGATACCGCCCATCCGATTACGAAAAGGCAAATAATAAACTTATTCATTGCTTACTTTTTAGGAAATAAAAACTTGCTTTCGTCAATCTTCGGATTGAGCGAGATTTTATCGAACTGAATGGTTTGTGTCATGCCATCTTTGATCCCAGATGTTTGTGAAAATGCTACAATTACGCCATCAACTTCTTGATAATCGGAATATTTTGTTTGGGATGTTTTTCCTTTCATTTCTCCCGATTGGATTTCTGTTTCTGTTAAAATGGGAATGTTATTTTCTTTGTCAATGTAGTAATACTCGATATTCGGAACCTCTTTCCCTTCGGCCATCATTGTCTTTTTATCTAACTTAACTTTATGGCATGCCGTACCGTCAATGGTTTCTGTACCTAGTAAGGTCGCAGTGTATCCTAAGTTTTTATAGTTGATCAAGGCATTTGGAAATTCTTTTGCAGCGCGTTTTGCGTTTTCAGTTTCATCTGCCGGTGCTTTCTCAGCTTCCATCGACATGAAGTTGGTTGTCCAAACCGTAGAACCATCATAGGCTTGCATGATCATGGTATTTCCCATCAATGTAATTTCGGTATACATGCGGCCGTCTGAAAGCATAACCACTTCAACGGGAATTTTCATCCCCCCTTGGTCTAAATTGGCATTCATTTGCATTCCTGCAATACCGTCCCATTTTGTTCCACCGATTGTTTGGTGGTACGTACTGATTATTTCTTCAACTGTTTGCGCATTCGAAGCAAACGTGTACACGACAAGAGCGAGGAGTAAAAGCGATTTTTTCATAAACCTAGGTATTAATTTTAAGGAAACAATATTACTATAATTACTTGAAATGGACTTGTTATAAATTGCTAATTTTCTGTAATTAAAGCCCAAATTGTTCGAGGTGGTGACTGATATGTTTTCGGTGGAGTAATATCCATTCCTCATGCGTGAGTGATCCGAAGTAGGGGTGGAAATGGGTTGCCTCTGGGTTGGATTCGTAGTATTCGTCGAAGGCCATAAAACCCTCAATAAATGCATCAACCGCTAATTCTAATTCACTAAAGCTTAATGGATTTGAGGTACTAACAAAACCAACTTTGATGTCTTTTCCAAAGGGTTTGTCTGTGTATAAAAAAGGCTTTGACTGCAAGGCTTTTTCATCGGATACTTCCATCGGTAAGTTAACCGCACCTGTGGAAAGTGACAATCCGTTCGCTAGATGTTCTATCATTTGTTGGGCGCTGAAACTACCCCAATGTGGTTTTTTATCGGCAGTTAACGCGTTAAGCCGAATTAAAATTTCTGGGAGATCCCAATCAATAAAATTCATGTTATTTTACAATAATGCGAAGACTTCGCGGTACAACATCCACTTGGACTTTTTTTCCAGAAGAAATGGGTTCACCATCAATTTGCCCGTAGGAGTGAGGAAGCACTAAGGTCGCATGGTCCGTTTTGATGATTTCAGTTAATCCACTGTGGTCAGTTCTACCTGAGAAATAACGGAAAAGCATACCTGGAATATTCCAAAAGGAAAACGGTTTTAAAATGACTACTTCGAATTTTCCGTCTGTTGCATCTGATTTCGGTGAAACGATGAATCCGTTGCCAAATTCTGAGGTATTCGCAATCGTACATAAAAAAACAGGTAGTTTTCTTACTTGACCGTTTGCATCAATGGAAACATTGATGGGATTGTATTTAAATACTTCCTTTAACACTAGTTTAACGTAAGAAGAAAATCCACGCTTCCGAGAACCTTCGAATTTTTTAGCAATCAAGGCATCAAAGCCATAACCGCCAAAGCCAAGAATTGGTTTATTATTTACTTTTAATGTATCCATTTCGATGCGCTTCCCTGAATTGATACATTCCAAAGCCTCTTTGATTTTTAGAGGAATTTTCATGTGGCGGGCAAGCCCATTTCCAGAACCTAAGGGAATAATGGCTAATTGGGTATTTGATCCGATTAAGGTAGTTCCAACTTCATGCACCGAACCATCTCCTCCTACAGCGCAGACAATCTCAATGCCTTGCTGGACCGCTTTTTTCGCGAGTTCGATGGCATGGCCTTTAAATTCTGTTTGAATGATTTCAAAGTCAAATCGGTTGTGATCTAAATGAGCAGCAATCAACGATGGGAACTCCGCTTTTTTTCGGCCTCCAGAAATCGGATTTACAATAAACCAAATGCGCTCTTTCATCGGTGTGTTTTATTCATTCGAAGATCTTTTCTAAAACGTTGCAGTTGAGAAAGGAATCTTATTTTAGAATCTCCTATTTTCAAAATTAATGTTTTTTTACCAGAATGTGAAGGATTTTTCACCTTTTTTAAGAGAACGCGCCAAAACCTATTGGTTTCATTGTATTGCAACTCAAATTCATCATTCCATATGTAATATATCCCATTTAAGTAGCGAATAACATCTTGATTTTTTCGATTCACAAATGAATACAGGTTTACATTCCAATTTAAGGCCTTGCATAAAGCAGGAATGATGGCTTTTTGTTCCTTCACCTTAAAGGCTTGCTTCATGCCATCGGGTGGAATAATTAGGATCGGTACGGAATAATAATCTTGAATTTTGTATTGTGCATTGTCCAGGTGTACCGGGGTGTGGTCGCCCGTTATGACAAACATGGTGTTTTTGAACCAAGTTTTGTGTTTATTTTGTTCAAAAAACAGGCGTAATTGGTCATCAAAAAACCGATAAGATGCGGCTTCGGCGCTAGGTATCTTGTATTTATTTTTAAAGCGTTGAGGAATATCGAAGGGTTCGTGGGTTGAAAGGGTGAAAAAAGTCATCATAAACGGTTTTTTATGACCATTCAATTTATTTGAAATGTGTTTAAAAACCTCGTGATCGTGAAGTCCCCAGCTCCCTGTTTCAGCATTGGCCGTAGATAGGTCGTCCCGGTATAATTGGTGTTTGAATCCGAGCGAACTGGCCAGGGCATCAAATCGCATCGATCCTTCTTTAGCGCCATGTATAAAGTATGTTTCATATCCGCGTTGATTGCAAAGCGATGGGAATCCGGTTAGCTCATTGGTGCTATAATTACTTAGCATGAACTGGGTGTCAAGCCAGGAGGGAATTCCTCCGAACAGTGCGGGTAAACATTCAATTGAAGTTTTTCCTTCTGCAAGACCTTCCATTGTTAAATCATTCATTTGTTCCGTGGCTATTTTATCTAGAAAAGGCGTGAGTGGAATTCCATTGACCCGTTGGTGAAGTTGCTTGTTTCCAAGGCTTTCAACAATAATGAATATTATGTTTGCTTGTGAAGGTGGGTTATCACTGCGAACATTAAGGCGTGGATTGGCATATTTTACTTCAAGGCTATTTTTAACTAAGGTATGACTCGGTGTCGGTTCGTTTTGTATTGTTTTTAACACAACAAACGGCGCGTTTAAGGTGAATTGTGCACCCATTGGATGCTGCGTTTTAAGGGCATCAGCAATTCCAAGGGGCTTCGGCCCAAAGCTATTTCTAGCCAGTACGAAACTTAGGCTTAAGAAAATAACAAATAGCATGATGTTTTGAGTCAGGGTGATTTTTCTACGCTCGGAATGGCGTATTTTTTTTAGTGCCCAGAGAAATAAAATTACCCATAGAATGCACAAGATGAAAACATACCAAAAGCGTTTGATTAGACTAAGAAACTGGACTGAATCTTCGCCTAAGGTATAAAATGTGTAGACATCAAACGTAGCTCTTTTTGCCGCATAATTTATATAGATTAAATCCCACAGCTCAGGGATTAGAATGGCTAAAAATCCGAGGATTCCAAAGGCACGAACCATTCGAAAACCTATTTTTTCATTCGGAATCCAGTTCGCTATAAGGGTGAGCGTAAATAAGGGGAGGGCAAGATAAGCAACGAGGCTAACATCGAATCGAATTGCTGTAATAAGGTCAACGCGAGCGGATTCCAATAATGCCTGATTAAATAACGCGTTCTGCAGCCTCAAGAGCCAAAGTCCAAGCAGGAAAAGTCCACAGATTTTTACTGAAAATTTATAAAGGTTATGAATCATCTTGCGCGTTTGAAATTACTCAAAATCATCCGTATGTTTGTAAAAACAATGAAATGGAAAACGAACAAAAAATAGACCCCAAACAACAAAATCGCCTTCAACTTACGCAACTATTGCAAAACAAGGCGGCCTTAAAACAGGATATTGCGGAAGATGCTGAAGCCGTATTCTTGAATTTGAAAGAAACCATTAAAAGTGAATTGGTGGCATTAAGGGCGATTGTTCCAGACGACCGTGTGCGCTTGCATTTCAAAGAACGAGGCGAATATGAAATTCATGTGTACATCGGAAGTGATGTTTTGGTGTTTTCATTACATCACAATGTGTTTCGTCTTCCGGATCACAATCCATTATGGGGTACAGGGTATTTTCAACAAAATGAACAACGTGGATATTTCGGGGTGATTTACGTGTATAATTTTTTGGCTGAATCCTTAATTCAAAATCGCTTGGATGATTCGGGATACTTAATTTCTCGCTTGTTTGTTAATCACGAAAAACACTTTTTTATTGAAGGTAGAACTCAACTTTCAGGAATATTTAGGGATACGGAACGCCATCAATGGAATGACGATATATGCGCTTTAGTTGTGCAAATGACTTTTGCTTATGCCCTGTCTTTCGATCTTTATATTCCGCCGTATGAAATACAAGATGAGATCTCTGTGAATCAGATGCATTACATGGGAGAAACCTTGAAATTACAGACCGGAAAACGACTTGGGTTCAAGATGAAATCTGAGGATACGGAGATTTCTTAAAAAAATCAATTCAAGGCTTTGCCTGTATAGTTTTTAGCCTTATATTTGCACTCCCAAATTTGGGGTATTTTTATTGGCCCATTCGTCTAGTGGTCAGGACGCCAGGTTTTCATCCTGGAAACAGGAGTTCGATTCTCCTATGGGCTGCCAAGTAATTGGCCCATTCGTCTAGTGGTCAGGACGCCAGGTTTTCATCCTGGAAACAGGAGTTCGATTCTCCTATGGGCTGCAAAAAAAAGTTATTTAAATTAAAGCTATGGCAAACCACAAATCGGCAATTAAAAGAATCCGTTCTAACGAAGCAAAGCGCACGTTGAACAAATATCAACACAAAACTGCGCGTAATGCTGTTCGTAAATTACGTGGATTAACAAATAAAGCAGAAGCGGCAACTTTGTTTCCAACCGTTGCAGCTATGTTAGACAAACTTGCAAAACGTAATGTGATTCACAAGAACAAAGCATCAAACTTAAAGTCTGGTCTTCAAGTTCACGTGAATTCGTTAGCATAAGCTCATACTGAATAAGTCATATTATTTCGGGGGCACAAGCCCCCTTTTTTTGTATCTTTGTTTTATGAAAATCCATGCGCTCTTTGCATGTTTTATGTTATTTTTTGGGCTTAGATCTACGGCTCAAGGTCTTGCAATAGACACCATTTTACCCAACACATCGTTTTTAAGTACTGTAGATTCAATAGAAGCGTTTACACAATCAAGTTATTCCACGTTTCCTGCCCTTGGCTTGCAAGGTGGGGTTTTTATGGATCCATTCAAGGTGTATCGCCCCTTGGGTGGTCTCATGCATCCGCTTACCTTATCGGATCAACCCATTCGATTCACCGCATTGCCTTTATTGGGTTTCGCCTATGCATTTGGTACCCAAGGCAGCCAACACCTTAAGTTTTCTTATGCGCAAGCGTTTAAATATGGTTGGTTATTGAATGTGCATTATCAGGGTCATGGGGCAAATGGGTTTGTTCGAAATAATGCATGGAAACAGCGAGATTATCGCTTTGATGTTGCGAAACTATCTAAGCGTTATCAAACTAAATTAACATTAGAAGGCTTGCTTGATAATCGACAATTTTCTGGGGGTATTCAGGTTGATTCATTAGCTGGAAGTTTTCCCTTGCCCTTGCTTCCGGTACGAAAAGATAGTTGTAGCGCTAACCTGCGAATTCAACGAATTTCAATGCAGCAAGCCTTTAATTTCCGGAAAGATTCTCTTCGATTTTTTGGCTTAGTTCATCAAAGTAATCTTTCTTCAAAGACTAGGTTGTATGGTGAACAAGACACCTTAGCTGGATTATATAACACCATCTTTTTTGATTCAACCTCAACCTTAGATCGATATGAATTAGTGAGTACAGTTAATCGGGTAGGTTTAGGGCTCTCTAACAAACGACTTTCTGTAAATGCCATGGTGCTCGGCGAATATTGGAGAATGCGAATGGCTGGATTTCAGCACGACACCTTAGAGTTGGGTTTAAGTAGTGAACTTAACTATATGATTTCTTCATGGAAATTAGCCGCTAGCTTTGAGCATCGACTAATCGGAGCATTTGGAGCGTCACGTTTTGAATTGACAGCCAAAGGCAATATATTTAAAAACCACCACCTCCGTGTGAGTTATTTTCAGGGTAGTTTAGCTCCGGATGTTTATCAACGTTTTTACTATGGAAATACCTTGCATTACCAATTGGCTACTCCCGAATTACAAGGCTTAATTCAGGCAAATGCTACCTTGAACGGGACCCTTTTCGGAATAGATTATGAGCTTCAGGTTAGAGGGTTGTCAACGCAGGGTGTGTATCAATTTCAGAATGAACAATGGGATGCATCCACAGAAAATTCAAGTAAGCGTTTGCTTCAAGGTGCTGTATCCTTATCTAAGTCCTTCCGTGGATTTTCAGTCAGTCCCAATGTGCGTTATTTGGTTATGGAAAATTCGGTATTTCCAACGTTAATCACAGGGGCAAGTATTGGTTACAATGGGTTCATCACTAAATCCAAGAATTTATATTTATTTTCAAAAGTGAGTTATCAATTTTATAATCGGTATCTGCCACTTTCGTTTGACCCTTTGCTATCGCAGGTGAATTTAATCCCAACAGCGACAGGAGATAATTCATACCATAACCTTTCGGCCACGGTAGGTTTCAAAGTAAAAACCTTTCGGTTTTTTGTTTCAGGAGTCAATTTAGGTTCATTATGGATGAATGCAGCTCAGCCCTTGTATGAACATTTGCCTATACCAAGTTGGCAATTACAGGTTGGCTTGATTTGGGAGTTTTGGAATTAATTCAAATGGCTATTTTTTCATCCGTAACAAGGTGTAAATCATAAACGTTATTGTTACAGAAAAAGTAGCTGTGTAAACCCATGACATAACGAAGTTATCATTTGCGATACTTTGAAATATCCCTTGAAATTGAAGGCAGGATAAAACGGTTAATAGCAAGGTCGTAAATAAATCACTTTGGTCTTCTCGTTTAGTTTTACGCTCATCTACAACCTGCTGTAGCTCCTCCAGGTTCCCTTGAATCGCTTTAGCTATTAATGCGTGATTTCTTTCTATACTGCAAAATTCAAAGAGGTTTTTTTCTGTTTTGTAATGAAAGATATTATTAACCACTCCTTTTAATAAAGCATGTTCTGCTTGTTTTCTTACTTCTAACAAAACATGAGTTGCCTCGTCTGAAAATTCTAGGTCAGAAAGTTTTTTTAGGGTTGATTCTAAATAAAAGGTGTTATTATTCAACGCGGCATTCGGAATGAGTAAGTAAGGACTTATCCCAATATGTTCACGAACCGATTCGAACATTTCATCTTCATGACAAAGATTTAACATGATTCCACGATTAATAAACAAAAGATAACTGTTGTCCCCTTTTAATAATTGCAGCGTATCAACCACCTCGTCAAATCCCATTCGATTGTAGTCAAAAATCCCTAAGGCAAAACCGCACATTAAATTAAGGAACGCGGTATATGATTCATCCTCGTTATATTTCGTATTCAATGCGATGTTGGGACTGTCTGGATTTGAAAAAGACTCGGTCAGTTCATCGTAAAACCCTCCCCAATTTAGTTGTATTTGATTGTTTTTACTTAAAATTTTGGCGGTATCTAGTTGAATAATTCCAGAGCCTATGCTGATGGATGTTTCTGTTAGATTGAGTATGCTGCGAATAAAATCAGATAAGTTCCTCTTTTCTCCACCCGGTTTTGAAAATTGAATGTTATCCTTGAGTCCGGTACGTTCTTGGCTACTGCCGAAATAAGATGAGAGTTTGATGATTTCCAATTCACTAAAATAGTTGTCTTCACAATTCATGAGTGTAACGGACCATACGGTGTTCTCTGAGGCATGAAAGTGGGTTTGAGAAATCTTAATATTCGCTGGAATTGTAGTTCGCTCGTTGGCCATGTGCTGCGTTCGTCCTTCAGAGTGGTAGGCGTAGATTGGCGGGAAATGAATTTCAATATGTTCTATGGAGTGTTCAGGAAGAAACCTACTCGTAATCGGACGGTCTCGTTGAAAGTGGTAGGATAATAAATCGGTTTCATAGGAGTGAAATTGTTCGCAAGGCACTTCCTTTACTTCTTGTGGTGTCTCATGCGATACTTGAACACAAAGGGATACACGGTTAAATTGAATCGCTGAGCGTTCTTGTATTGGAATTTCTTGAGTAGAGATAGTTGATTGGTTCATTTCGAGATGATTTAGTTCATTTAACATAGACTCATACTTGATGCAACCATCGGTTTCAGCGCCAAGGTTGACGTAAAAGTGATATAAAAAAGCACGAATATATTGTTTGTTAATTAGGGAATATTCTTTTGAGAACGGATAATAAAGTAGAAATAAATTTGAAACAAATTCTTTCTCTTTGGATAAAGGGGGTTGAACATATTGAATGGGAATCCACTTTACTCCAAAATGTCTAAAATGTGATAGTCTTTTATACGGATCGAATGAATCGGTATGTGTTAGCCACGGAATATTTGATTCTAAAAATACGCCCTTACAGTCCGAATTAATTGAACCAACGAGTGCAGGTAATTCTTCGCAAATTAATTGTTTTCCGATTCCTTGATTTCTCGCTTCCGGTTTAACTAAAAGGTAAATGAGGTGAAACCACGTATTCTCATAGATGTCTAAAACCATTCCGCCAAGGAGGCCTTCATTCGAATAGTTAAGCGCAATTACTGAACGTAGCGGTTGATTTTCTTGATTGATACGAGCACAAATATCATTAAAACTCTCCCGTTCGTTTACGTCAGGAAATGCATCATAATATAACTGTTCAAAGTCACTTAGAAGTGCCCTGTTTTCATGAATTGCACCTTGTGTATCAATGCGTATCATGAGTCATAACTGCTATGCAGTTACACCCATTACTTCGGCCATTTTAATGCCGATATGCGCTGGAGAATCGACCACATGAATGCCGCACTCACGCATGATTCGTTTCTTAGCTTCAGCGGTATCATCTGTTCCGCCAACAATAGCGCCGGCATGACCCATGGTTCGTCCTTTTGGAGCAGTTTCACCTGCAATAAAACCAACTACAGGTTTCGTTCCATGTTCTTTGATCCAACGTGCTGCTATGGCTTCCAAGTTTCCACCAATTTCGCCAATCATTACAATGCCTTCAGTTTCCGGATCGTTCATCAATAATTCAACGGCTTCTTTCGTGGTTGTTCCAATAATTGGATCTCCACCAATTCCAATGGCTGTAGTGATTCCAAGGCCGGCTTTCGCTACTTGGTCCGCTGCTTCATAGGTTAGGGTACCAGATTTAGAAACAATTCCAATTTTTCCTGTTTTGAATACGAATCCTGGCATAATTCCAACTTTCGCTTCACCTGCAGTTATTACTCCTGGGCAATTTGGTCCAATCAAGCGACAATCAAATGCTTTAATGTATTCTTTCGCATTCACCATGTCTTTTACCGGAATGCCTTCTGTGATACAAACAATTACTTTAATTCCCGCTTCTGCTGCTTCCATAATGGCATCGGCTGCAAAGGCAGGCGGCACAAAAATAATGGATACGTCAGCTCCTGTAGTTGTTACAGCATCACTAACGGTATTAAATACTGGTCTGTCTAAATGGGTAGTTCCACCTTTTCCAGGAGTTACTCCACCAACTACATTAGTACCATATTCAATCATTTGACCTGCATGGAAGGTTCCTTCGCTGCCTGTAAAACCTTGAACTATAACTTTAGACGATTTGTTTACCAGTACACTCATTGTTATGCTTTTATTTGTTCACAAAAATACACATTGTGTTTTAATTCATTGCAAGGTTAATTGCGCTAAAAAATGATGTTCATCAATTTCGATACGCTTACATTTAAATCCGACGGAACTTGCAATGTCATGCAGGTTGTCATAATCAATATATAACCAATCAAAAATCTCAGAAGATTCTTTTTTATAATGTAATTGAAATTTGAAATTCCCGTAATATTCCGCGTTTAGATCCATCCAATAGGATCCATCTTCTTCTTCATAGAGGAAGGCTACATCAGAGGAATCACACAAGATTTGTCCTCCCGGATTTAACAAGGTTTTAAGGTGTTTAAGGAAGTCAGGCAGCTTGCCCTTTGTTCCTGCGATTCCAATGCCATTCATCAACAATAGGATGGTGTCGTAGGTTTCGCCTTTCAGGTCGAGGATATCCATGCATCGGGCATCAATATTCATTGACTTGAGGTAGTTTACTGCGCCAGGTGAGGAGTCTATTGCTTGAACGTGATTGCCTAATTCACTCAGGTAGATGCTGTGTGGTCCTGCACCCGCGCCTACATCTAGAATGCGGCCTTTACTTAAGGTCATTGCCTGTTGTTCCAGTGAAGGCATTTCATCGAAAGTTCTAAAAAGTACTTCAACCGGAATAATATCATCATCGCACAAATCGGCCGTTACGATAATATCGGCTGGTTTTTTTGTTTTTAGATAATCTTGTATGGCTAAGCCAATTGGGTCATGCGTGGCCATTAATATTCGAATTCATTAAAATCACTAAAATCTTCTTCGTTGTAATCATCGTCATAATCATTAAACCCGTAGTCATCGTCTTCCGCACCCTCACCCTGAATTTCAGATCCCCCGCCACTGGCAAAAAAATCTTCCTCTAAGGCTTCTTTGGAATTCTCCTTTGGTGCTTGTCCAACCTCAAGTACCGTAAGCGCCTCATTTGGGCTTTCTGCTTCATAGCCAATGAGCTCAATAAGAAATATCCACATGCGCATGAAGTCATAAACAAGGATAAACTTTTGATCAGGCTCTTCAACAAACTCTTTCAAGATGGCCTTACTCATGACATTGGAAGGAGCATCCAATGCATCATCGTCATAAGACATGTCCATGAGGTTGATTTCATGGCCTTTATCCCATTCGTCGTTGGATACATAAAAGCTTGCCATTTGATCTCCCTTAAATTCAAACGCCGACATAATGGCTTGATAGAATGTTTCAAAATTGCTTTCATTAGAAATTACCACGTCGCGAAAGACTTCATCTTTATGGTCTGAATCTAATAGTACTCTGAACTTTAACCCAGGCATGTTTTTTTTTTACAAAGTTATTTATTTAGCTGTAACAGGAACAAGTCCTAAGTTGTTTGCTAGTCCAATCATTTCTTGTTCTGCTTCTTCAAAGGTATTTTCTATTTTACCTTCAAGGATTGCTTCTTTTATCGCTGACTTAATTATACCAATTTCCGCACACGGACCAATGCCGTAATAGGACATTATGTATTCACCCGTAACTGGGGGTTGAAAATTACGGATGCGGTCCTTTTCTTCAACTTGTTTTAATTTTTCTCCAACCAATTCGAAATTCTTACGGTATCGTTTGACTTTAAACTCATTCTTAGAAGTAATGTCGGCACTGCAAAGTGTCATTAAATCCTCAATATCGTCACCAGCCTCAGATAATAGTCTTCGAATGGCAGAATCTGTAACAGAACCTTTAACTAAGGCAATCGGCCGAAGGTGAAGGCGCACGAGTTTTTGTACATATTTCATTTTCCCATCGAGTGGGAGTTTTAATTTTTTAAATATTCTAGGCACCATTCGAGCACCCAATTCTTCATGGCCATGAAAAGTCCAGCCGGTTTGAGGGTCATACCGTTTGGTTGGTGGTTTGGCAATGTCGTGTAACAATGCGGCCCACCTCAGCCAGAGGTCGTCTGTATGGATGCAAATATTATCCAATACTTCAAGGGTATGGTCAAAATTGTCTTTATGGCTATGGCCGTTAATGGTTTCCACACCACTTAAAGCCAGCAATTCTGGGAAAATATGTGGTAGCAATCCGCTTGCTTTTAACAGATGAAATCCACGGGATGGTTTTTCGGAACTCATAATTTTATTAAGTTCCGTTGCAATACGCTCCATGGAGACAATGGCAATTCGTTCGGGTTGCTGTTGTATCGCTTGTAAGGAAGGGCCAGCAATTTTAAAGTCGAGCTGTGTTGCAAATCGAATGGCTCGCATCATTCGAAGGGGGTCGTCCGAATAGGTAATTATTGGATCTAAGGGCGTTCGAAGAATCTCTTTTTCTAAATCCTCTAGTCCATTAAATGGGTCTTCAAGTTCACCAAAGTGTTCCTGATTCAAGTTGAAAGCCAATGCATTTATTGTGAAATCACGACGAAGTTGATCATCACGCAAAGTTCCAGGAAGGGTGGATGGTTTTCTTGAATCTTCGGTATATGATTCTTTGCGAGCACCAACAAATTCAACATCTAAGTCTTTGTATCTAAAGTGAGCGGTTCCGTATCGCCTATAAATGGATAGATTTTTTACCCGAAGTTTCGTTGCAACGAGTGATGCGAATTCAGGACCATCACCTACTACTACGATATCAATGTCTTTACAGGGTCTACCCAACATCGCATCACGCACATATCCGCCAATCACATAGGCAGGAATGTTTTGTTGGGAACATAGTTCAGAAACAACTTTAAATACGGGGTGTTGAAGAAAGTGGGAATAGGTTTCCGACATGAATGCAAAGGTACAAAAAATGGCCAATCGACGGATTGGCCATTTTTTTATTCCGATTTTAATTAATCTTCGTCTTCTTCATCATCAAACGAAAACAAACCTCCTGCAAGCTCATCGTCGTCGTCGTCATCAAAAAACCGGTCTTTTTTACCACTCTTTTTATAGGCATCCATTTTTGGTTTTTTAGAGCGATCCACTTCAGTGTCTGGTTTTCGTTCTTTTTCCTTTGGGATTACCTTTTTTCGAGGGTCTAGTGCATTCGGGTCGAATGGGGTAGGTACGAAGCCTTCGGTTGCAGGTTTTCTGTTCTCAGGCTGATATCCTTCCGTTCTTCTGGGAGCTTCGGTTCTTGGACCTTGGTTCCGGTTATCACCGCGATCTTCGGCTTTTTTTACTGCGATTGTTCGGCCATTTACAGAAAAGCCGTCAAGGGCATCAATAGCTGCCGATCCTTCGGATTCATCATCCATTTCAACAAAACCGAAGCCGCGTGATCGCCCGGTTTCCTTATCGATAGCTACGGTGGCTTTGTTAACTTTTCCGTATGGCTCAAAGAGCGAACGCAATTGTGCGTTGTCGACACCAAAATCAAGTTTGGCTACGAAAATACTGATCATAACAGGTTAGACACGTTTAATAATTGTTTTTACACGCCGAATTTATGAAAAAAATCACTAGGCCCTACTATTCCATCAATTTCTTCTTAAATTTTTATGCTTAAGGTGAAATAAATAGAGCGGCCTTGATTGGTTAATACACCCGGTCCAGGGTAACCTGCGCTGCGTCGAATTGGGCTAATTTGATTTAATATATTATTTACTCCGGCTTTAAATTGGTAATTTTCAAAGAGTTGTAGGCTCATGCTTGCATCGTGTAGACTGTATGCAGGCAGTTGCCCAACTGTTGCCGTAGCATTTGGTTCCAGCGTATTGGCGGCATCAGAAAAACTTGCCGAGGTGTAATGAAATTGGTAGTTAATTGCGATAATTCCTGCTTTATATTCTACGCCCGCTCTAATAATCTGTTCAGGGGCATATTCTGCTTTTTTACCCACAATTGATGTTGCTTCATCTCCTGCAATTGCTATGTTATTCCAGCGTTTGTAGCGCGCATCCATAACGGTTCCGCTCACGTAAAAACTAAGTTGTTCGGTTACCTTTGACATAAACGGGTTGAAGAAACTAAGTTCAGTGAAGAATTCAACACCTTTAGATTCTAAATCGCCAATATTCGTTTTTAATGTTGGTCCAAAATCAATAGGAGGTATCGTTCCTATCTTGTTGTTATATCGAATATAAAAGGCATTTATATCGTATGTGAAATTCATTCCTCTAAACAATCTATTGCCTTTGATTCCGAATTCACTACTATATCCAGTAACATCAGTCATGTTGGAGTCCACAATTTCAGCCATTGCTGAGGGGATTAATTCACTATACATTACAGGACGGTAATTTTGATTGGCATTGGCATAAATGGTAGCATTTAATGAAGGGTTTTTAATCAATGAATATTTAGAACTGACGCCACCGAGTAATATGTAGCGTTCTTTCGATTGTTCAGAAATATACCCACCACTAACTTGGTTTGTCCGTCCACTCATGGAGGCTTGAATTGTTTCTGCTCTAAACCCAGGGATTATGCTTAATTTCTTGCCAATGCTAAATAAATTCTCCATGAAAATAGCGGCATTTTGTGTTTGTAAATCAAGGTCTCGTTGATAGAAATTTCCAGAATTATCCGCACGAACGGATAAATCGAAGTCGCTTCCTCCGGTTCCTATTCCTTTTTGTAGGCGTTGAATGTCACTTAAGCAATAGCGCACCCCGCCGTTAATCACTTGGTTTCGGCCTCCGATTTTATAACCTTTACTCAGTCGTATTTCACTGGAAATCGTATTGTATATGTCTCTATCGACATCTCTTAAATTATATGAACCAATATTGGTGTTGAAGGTATCTGCAACATTAATAGCTTTTAAGAACCCAACACTGTTTCTATTTCCGTATAAATAGTTAAGGGTTGTGTGCAGTTTTAGTTCATTTTTAAATGTGTGATAAAGCTGTATGGAAGCCATTTTCCATGGAATTTCAAACCAATTTCGTTGGCGAAACGAGGTGTCTGGCGTATGCTTCGCCATGGTATCGTGTAGACCTCCGGCTTGCTTACTTAAATAGTAACTGTTGTTGTATTCAACCGTGATTTTTCCTTGCTTCCAAGCATATCCAACTTTTGCAAAATACATGTTTGTATAGTATTGGCTGTTGGCACGAAACCCCTGCGCTTGGCGGTGCTGCATAAACCCATAATAGGTCCACGCCCCTTGCTTTCCGCCAATCGCGTTAAAGCTATTGAACATTCCAAATGACCCGGCGGTATGCGACCCTTCATAAGTAAGTGGACGCTCACCCAGTTGATCTTTCAGCTGATAGTTAATCATTCCGCCGAATTGAGAACCATACTGCAATGCGGATGATCCACGGTATACTTCAATGCTCGAAACGGCATCAAGGCTTGGAGAAAAATAGGCTTCGGGATATCCTGAGGGGTCAGCAGCGATGTCGTACCCATTCTGACGCATATTAAATTCCCAAGAACGGTTGGCGCTTAATCCGCGGGTGGAAATGCTTGTTTGTAATCCAGAGGCGTCATGCTCAGAAACAAAAATCCCAGGTGTTTTGCGAAACACTTGGCGGTAATTGTTGGTCGATAAATCCATGTCTCTCGTATTCAATAAGAGAACTTCTACCTTCTTTCCTGCCACAATGCGAAGGTTGTAAATGGAATCTGGTGTAAACTTCGATGCGGGATATGTTCGAACCACTACGTCGGAAGTAATCCTTGTTTTATCTTGACTGTACGCATGTGAAAACAGGATAATTAAAGAAATAACTAGAGATTGACGCATGGTATAATTTTTATGCTGCAAAGTAACTTCTGATCGAAACAAAATTCAATACCTTAAAAATGGTATTTTAGAATCATTCTAAATAAATACCACAAAAGTGGTACAGTCGTGGTAAATTTTTTAAATCCTAACGAGGGATATTTTTATCTTTGTATCATGCGTCTAGTTAAGGAAATTCCACACAGTCATTATTTGGTTCAAGTTCATGAATACAATGGGAAGTATCTATTAAAGATTACCTTGGATAACTATGAACAAGTATTCAAAATTCCGGCAAGTGAAATAGAAAACTTAGATGAATTAACCACTAAATTAACCCATGAATTTTGGTCTTCTTGCTTGCAGCGATTCTTATTGATGCGATCAGATTATGAGAAATTCATTAAATAAACTCTTAGTTATGAAATTATTTTTTGCAAGCTGTTTGGGATTTCTATTACTCTCTTGTACTGATGCTAAAAAAAAGGATGCCGAAGTAGATAAAAACCCTACAGTAATTACGCGGTATGATAAAAGTTTGGTTATAGCTTACTATCATCAAGACAGTCTGAAGGAACGCTTCGATTATTACAAGAAGGAAGATCAAGTAATTACTAGAAAACAGAAAATGTTTGAAGCAGAAATGAAGCGTCGTGGTAAGGAGCTAGAAGATTATGTGCGTCGAAATGATGAAAAAGCACGAAATGGCTTGTTATCACAAAATGAAATCATGCAGATTCAACAGAAGGCACAAACCATGGAGCAAGAATTAATGCAATATCAGCAAGCTCAAGCTGCAAAAATTGAAGAGGAATCCGTCAAGAAATTAGAAGCCATTACCAAGAAAATTGAAACCCTCGGGAAAATGTACAGTGAGAAGAATAACATTGATATTCTACTAATACATGGTGCAGGGGGACAATTGAATTTCATAAACGAGAAAATGAACGTAACCTCTGATTTTATTCGGTTTTTGAATGAGAACCAAGCAAACATCGAAAAAGATTTGAAATAACATGTTGATTGCCGAACAAAAGCGAAAAGAGAATATTATAGAGTACCTACTCTACATGTATCAAATTGAGGATATCGTACGCAGTTTGAATTGTGATTTTGAGCGAATTAGAACTACATTAATCCCTTCCGTATTGCCTAATCCATCATTTCAACTGCAGTATGAGCGCTGGTATGAAGACATCTGCAAAGAACTAAAACGATCGGGTAAAACGCAAAAAGGACATCTTTATGAATTAGAAGAAGTATTTGCAGAATTAACACTCTTACATCGAACCTTACTCGAAATCATGATCGATGAGAAGTATAAGGTCTTGGTTGAAAACGCGCTTCCTTCGATTGAGGAATTTGCTAGTAAATCTACCCTGGTGAATGCCCATCCCATTGAGGTATGTCTTCATGCGATGAATATGAAGTTGCAATTGAAATTAAGGAAACAAGAAATCACCGCAGAAACGGATGCTGCCATGGATTCCATGCGCATTTTATTGGCCTATATCGGTCGAGAATATGCAAAAATGAAAACGGGGCAATGGGGTATTAATTTGAATTAATTTCAAACCTATATTTCATTAATTCCTTCAGTCCATTTTTCTTCATGGTATACATGACAACTCAATCCATTGGTTATAATTACCTTTTTGGCTTGAAACACGTTTTGATATGCACTGATTTGCACCATGACCTCTGGCGTACATGGTACGTTTGTACGCTTGCATTCAACTAACAAACTTGGATTACCATCTGCATCAAAGGTTGCGATATCCCATCGCTTTAATCGTTGGTTGTAGGTTAAAGCTTTTTCAACGGAGATATTACCTGATGGTATTTTTTTTACGTGAATTAAATACCCAATGACATGTTGCCGGACCCATTCTTCCGGAGTAAGAACTAGCCATTTCTTACGAATAAGACATTGCACTTTGTAGTGTTCATTCTCCCGCCGCAATGACAATGGAGTAGGGGGAAACGAGAGGGGTGTCATCACAGACGTGGAAGCAGTAAATCGATGGGCTGGTAATTCAGGTCGAATACATGTCCAAGTACTTCATTGGTTAATACGCCTTTATACATATACACGCCATCTTTAAAACCAGGCTTAAAGCGAATGATATCTTCTATACTTCCTTTTTCTCCAATGTCTAATAATAGTGGTGAGAATATATTGGAAAGGGCAAACGAGGCGGTCCGAGAAACACGGGATGCAATGTTTGGAACACAATAATGAACTACGCCGTGCTGAACAAAGGTAGGCGCATTGTGGTTGGTAACACGGGACGTTTCAAAGCATCCGCCTTGGTCGATACTCACGTCAACTACCACGGAACCTTCCTTCATTTGTTCGATCATTTCTTCTGAGACCACACACGGGGTACGTCCCATTGGTGCTCTGAGTGCTCCGATCGCCACATCCGCTCGGCGAATGGCTTTAGCTAAAACCTTGGGTTGAATAATCGACGTAAATACCCGATTCCCAACGGCGATTTGAAGTCGGCGTAAACGTGCTACGGAATTATCAAATACCTTAACCGATGCTCCAAGTCCAAGGGCAGCTCGGGTTGCAAATTCACCCACCGTGCCCGCGCCGATAATAACTACTTCGGTAGGTTGAACACCTGCAACACCTCCCAACATCATACCTTTTCCTTGAGTAAATGATGAAAGTAATTCTCCTGCTACTAGAATCGCGGTATTTCCTGCAATTTCACCCATGGTACGCACAACGGAGAATACACCTTCTTCATCTCGAATGTAATCCCATGCAATACAGGTGGTTTTCTTATGCATGAGTTTTTGCAAAATTTCTTTGGGTTGTGTTGAAATTTGAAGCGCTGAAATAAAGGTTTGATTCCCCGGCATCAATTCAATTTCTTCCTCGGACGGCGGAGCCACTTTGAAAATGATATCACACGAATAAACTGCTTTTTTATCGTACGAAATTTCAGCTCCCGCCTCACTGTATTCTGTATCAGTAAAATTTGTGCCATTCCCAGCCCCAGTTTCAATCATCACGCGGTGACCGTTAGCAACGAGTAGTGAAACAGCTTCTGGAACTAAGGCTACCCGGCGTTCTTGAAACGACGTTTCTTTCGGAATACCAATAAAAAGTTGACCTTTTTTTCGTTTGATTTCCAGCATTTCTTCCTGCGGCATGAATGCCCCTTGGTGTAAAAGTGATTTGAGTAATTCAGGATCCGTGATCATGGGGTATAGAATAAGTTCTGGTTAAGGAAGCATTCGTATTTATGGTTAGTGTAATTCTACGCTCAGGTAGAAAATTAATGATTTTTTCGGCCCATTCTACAAAAAAGAACGCATTTTCCTCAAATAATTCATCTAAGCCTAATTCATAGGCCTCATCAGATGAATTGATACGAAAGGCATCGATGTGGTAAATTTTAGAGCCGTTTTCGAGCAGGTATTCATTAATTAGGCTATAGGTTGGAGAGCCTTCGGGGTCTTGTACGCCCATCTTTTTCAAGAGTTCAATCACTAAGGTAGTTTTTCCAGCACCCATTTCGCCATGTAATTCCAGTACCTTCGTTTCCTTCAGTATCTCGTGCAGCCGTTCTACGAGGATTGGCAGGGTTTCAAGTGAATACGCTTTACTTTCCTTTTCCATATGGCGGATCATAAGTTTTTGCTGAATTACCATCCCAAATATAATACTGTGGAATTTCAGAATCGATTTTCAGAAAGGTTTGATAGTGAAGCCATTCTCCTAAATTAAAATAGGTGCCCTGCTCAATCGGTAAGGCATAGGGGAGGTGGCGGTGACCAAAAATGTAATAATCGTGCTGGTCTTTTTGTTGCATCGTTTGTGCAAATTGGTACAACCATTCATGTTCAAAACCCAAAAATTGATGTTCGTGTTCAGATCCTTCTCTACTTTTTCCAGAAAAAAAGCGGGCTAAACCAATTCCGAAATTTGGATGAATCCGAGCAAATGCCCATTGGCATAAGGCACTACGCAAAAATGATTTAATAAATTTGTACCCCCGGTCTCCGGGGCCTAATCCATCGCCATGACCAAGGTAAATCCGTTTACCATAAAGTGTTAATTGAATTGGATTTGCATATATTTTCATTCCGAATTCTTCGGTAAAGTATTGCTTTACCCACATGTCGTGGTTTCCGTAAAAAAAATGGAGCTGGATGCCACGGTCAGCTAATTCCGCGAGCTTACCAAAAAATCGGGAGAACCCTTTGGGGATTACTGCGGCATATTCAAACCAAAAATCAAAAACGTCCCCCACTAAATAAATGTCTGTAGCATCGGTTGCCGCATAATCTAACCATCGAACAATAGCAAGTTCGCGTACCTTAGATTGTTCCTTAGTTGGAGCACCTAGGTGAAAATCTGATGCGAAATAACAGACTTGCATGGCTTAGTGACCAAATATTTCAGCTAATTTGTTTTCTAAGGCTGGTCCTCTAAGGTTAGTTTGAAGGATATTTCCTTCTTTGTCTATTAATACCGTAAACGGAATGCTTGATACGTTATATTTCTTGGATACCTTACTGTTCCACCCACCAAGATCACTTACGTGATTTGGCCAAATTAATCCATCGGCTTGAATCGCACCAAGCCATTTTTGTTTGTCCGTATCTAAACTCACACTTACAATGGTAAATCCGTCGTCTTTGTACTTCGTATAGGTCTTTACCACATTCGGATTTTCTTTTCTACACGGACCACACCAAGAAGCCCAAAAGTCGATTAAAACGTACGATCCTTTTAAGTCAGAAAGTTTAAGGTTTGTCATGCGGTCCGTAAGTAGCTCTTCAAAATCCGGCGCTGGTTTACCTGGAGCAAACATAGCAGCACTTTCAGCCCGTTTTTTTTCTTCCTCTTTTTGTTTCGCTATGTTGTTTGCATAAGTAACGTATTCACGTACGGTAGGACTTTGCCCGAATCCAGTAACAACTTGGTTAAGGATAGAAATCCATGCATCAAATTCATTAGTTACATCTAAGGAAACAAGGGCTACAATTAAGGCTGCTGAATTTTCATTGCTAGCCACAAATTGTTGACGGTCAGTCATATACGATATGTATTCACGAGTCATGTAATCGTTGAGTTTACGTCGGCTAGCAGTATCTGCAGCAGGGATTGCATTTATTGCTTTGTATGCTGAGTCTTTTTTCATGTTCCAACGTTCCATACGAACTGCGAACTGGTTCATAGCTTGTGATTCATCCGATCCTACAAAATTGCAAATGTCTTTTAAGTTCTTTTTATCACCATATACTTTGATGTCACTGCTATCTCTTAAAATAATATTGACGTGTAAGTTACCCACGCGAATGACGTAGTAATCGGGCGCTGGAACCGTAGTTTTTAAGGTAAATTTCCCTTGTTTATCCGCTTTGGTGCCTTGATAGTTGATATACCCTTTTCCTGTAAATTTGGCAATGTACACAGAGTCTGACGGAGCATTCAAGAATTGCCCACTTACCTTTACCGAGGTTTGCGCGTAACTAAGGGAGATCAACAGTATCGAAAAAGTAGCTAAGATGAAATGTTTCATTGGTTCGTAGTATAAAAAGATTCTATTTTTTGAACTAGAGCTGCTCCGCGAAGTCCCTTGGCTATGATTTTTCCCTCAGGATTTACGAGCACCGTAAATGGGATACCATCAAAGCCATAGAGTTGAGGCATGCCACTTTTCCAACCGCGCAAGTCGCTTACGTGGGTTTTCCAAACTAAGCCGTCACGTTGTATTGCTTCTTTCCATTTAACCGGGTCTTCGTCTAGTGAAACCGATAATATCGTAAAGTTCTTGTTTTTATAGGTGTTATAAAGTTTAACCATATTCGGGCTTTCTTGTCGACAAGGGCCACACCACGATGCCCAGAAATCGATTAATACTAAATTCCCTCGGAAATCTGAAAGTTTCACGGCTTTTCCGTTTATGTCCAACAAGGCAAAATTCGGTGCTGTGATTTCGCCGTTTTCAATTTGTGCAAATTGTAAATATCCCGCTTCAAGTTGGCTGTATTGAGCCTCTAATGCGGAGGATGCAGGACATACGCCGTAAGTGCTAGTAAACGAATCGCTAACCTTTTTGAAACTTTTCAAATTTGTTTCATCCCAACCATCAAATCCCGTCATCGGAAAAAGTTCCATAGATAAAATAATGTTGTATGGATTAGAGGGGTTTTTATCGATTTCTTTTTTGGCGAAACTCACCAAAGGTGCTTTAAAGTTTATGATATTTTTAGCGTATTCTTGCTCCGTTAATTGACCCTGACTAGCCATTAGTTTCATTTGTTCTGCACGAAAAATAGCTTGTTTGGCCATGTACTGATTCATGGTTTTTGTCCATGGAGCTCCTGATACATTGGGTTTAACTGTAAACTCGTTTAACGACGTGTTAAGTTTTAATTTATCGTTTGGGAGTGGGGTAATGGGTATGGCATTTTCTTTATTGTCTCCGAGTCGTAATTGATAGAATCCTAGCCCCGCAATGTTTCCTTCCAATTCAATTTCCCCTTGGTCATCTACTTTTCCAGAAAACAAGGAGATCATTCCGTCCTCGCTGGGCGCTTCTACAAAAACCATCATTCCTTCAGCGCCTTTTATCGTCCCGCTAATCCAAAGATTAATTGGGTTCCCTTGCTCGTCGCTTGTATTCTTGCAAGCTGCAAGTGTTACTAGCGTAAGCAGAAAAAATATTACGTGAGGTATTTTCATTGTTCGAGCGCGTTACGTAAGGCTTGATTGGCAGTTTTTGGATCTACCTTCCCACCGGAGGCTTTCATAAATTGTCCCATAAAGAAACCGATCAATTGCTTTTCCCCGTTTTTGTAACGGGCTACTTCCGCTGGATTCGAATCAATTACCTTTTTAATGGCTTCTTCAACGGCATTATTATCCGTGGTTTGAATCAGATCCAGGCTTTCCGCAATGGCTAACGCGGATTCTGTAGCAGTAAGCATAACGGGAAAAATACGTTGTGCGGCAATGGTGTTAGATACTTTTCCTTCATGGATCAGATTAATAAGTCCCGATAACCGCAGGGCATCAATTGGAAATGCTTCAATTTCTATCCCTTGTTCGTTGAGATATGATTTAACCTCACCCATAATCCAGTTTGCAGCGGCTTTATACTGGGCTGTATGTAAGATCACTTGCTCAAAATATAGCGCGATTGCTTTTGAATCTGTTAGGTTGTAGGCATCGTATTCGCTGAGGTTCAAGTTCTGTGTGTATTTCTCAAACAGCGCACGAGGTAGGGGAGGCATGCTCGCCTGTACTTTATCAATATCTGCTTGATGAATATGAAGTGGCGGAAGGTCGGGCTCCGGGAAATATCGATAGTCATTCGCTGCTTCCTTCGTTCGGAGTGAAACCGTAATTCCTTTTAACGCATCAAATGCTCGGGTTTCTTGTGAAAGGGTTCCGCCGTTCTCCAAGGTCTCGATTTGACGACTAATTTCAAATTCAATGGCACGTTGCACATTACGAATGGAATTCATGTTTTTCACTTCAACCTTGGTTCCAAATACGGTGGCGTCTTTCAGCATAACTGAAATGTTGGCGTCGCAGCGCAGCGAGCCTTCTTCCATATTCCCATCACAAATGTCTAAATACCGAACTAGCTTTCGTACTTCCGTGACGTAATTGTAGGCTTCTTGTGAACTTTCAATATCTGGTTCGGTAACGATTTCAAGCAATGGAACACCTGCGCGATTTAAATCGACTAAGGTGTCATACACATCGATATCATGAATGCTTTTTCCAGCATCTTCTTCCATGTGGATGCGCGTTAAACGAACTGGTTTTTCATTTCCGTGCTCATCGCGAATGATAATTTGACCTCCGGTACAGATTGGGGTTTTATCTTGGGTAATCTGATAACCTTTTGGTAAATCGGGATAGAAATAATTTTTACGTGCAAAATGTTGATGCTCACTGATGTGACAAGAACATGCTAATCCTAAACGAATGGCATATTCAATGGTCTTTTCATTCATCACAGGTAAGGTACCCGGATGGCCGAGTGTAATGGGGCTTACTAAGGTATTTGGTGCGTCTCCATAGCGATTGGCATCGGAAGAATACGCTTTAGAAGCGGTAAGCATTTGCGCATGGACTTCCAGCCCAATAACTACCTTATATTTAGCACGAACTGTTTCGTCTATCATCTTATATTCGAGCAATGAGTTCTTTCATAATTTGCGTCATCTTAGGTTCTTGACGACTTGCAACTTCAACTACATCTTGATGGGTAACATTTTGAATTTTACCTGGAACACCTAAATCAGTGATAATTGAAATGGCGAAACAAGGGATTTGCATGTGACGGGCCACAATGACTTCGGGAACCGTTGACATACCAACCGCATCGGCACCGATGGCTCTAACATAGCCATATTCAGCTGGCGTTTCAAGTGTAGGTCCAGTAAGGCCGGCATAACATCCAACGGACACTTTAATGGAATGTTCAGAGGCAATATGCAAGGCAAGATCAATCATCGTTGGATCATACGGAACGCTCATGTCTGGGAATCTTGGTCCTAATTCATCGATGTTTTTACCAATTAATGGATTCCCTGGAAACAAGTTGATGTGATCATTCATGATCATGATTTCTCCCACCTCAAAGTCTGGATTCACACCTCCTGAGGCATTACTTACAAATAGGCGTTCAATCCCTAGGAGTTTCATTACACGAACAGGGAAGGTAACTTCTTGTAAACTATAGCCTTCGTAATAGTGAAAGCGTCCTTGCATCGCAATGACATGTTTTCCACCAAGTTCTCCAAAAATCAACTTTCCTGAATGCCCTTCAACGGTAGAAACCGGGAAATTTGGAATTTCTTCATAAGGAATCACATCAATCGCATTGATTTCTTTTACTAGGCCTCCTAATCCGGTACCTAGAATAATACCAATGGTTGGTTTTACCTTTGTTCTTGATTCAAGAAAGGCAACGGTCTCTTTAATTTTTTCTAACATATGCTTGTATTGAGGTTAAAAATTCGGATTCATGATCAATGGATAATTCAATGGGCTGTATAAACCAAGGATAAGTTGACAATTCTGGATACAATTCCGTGGAGTTAAGCCGCATGAAGTCTTTTTCTGTGGTTATGATGATTGTTTTTGTTGCCTCAAAGGTATCAAATTTCTTATGAATTTTCTTGATTTCTTCCGGTGTAAATTCATGATGATCGGAAAAATGAATATGACTAACCGTAAAGGTTTTTTCGAGGTGATTTTTCAAGGGGAGTGGGTTAGCAATTCCGGTAACTAAGAGCACATGAGTTGCCTCCGGAAGTGGAATTCCATTCACGGATTGCAGGGGCGCATAGGTGATTCTGCTAAAAAATGCGCTAAGACCAAGCTGCGCAGCTTTTTCGGTATACCGTTTCTTGGTGTCTGCACTAAGTTCACTTGGACATTTCGTAAATAACACAAGGTCAGCACGTTTAGCACCTATCCTAGGTTCTCTTAAGTTTCCTATGGGCAAGATGAAATCATTAAAAAATGGGGCATTAAAATCACTCACCAAGATGCTAAACCCTGCGCTCACCGTTCGGTGCTGAAAGGCGTCGTCTAACAATAAAACATGCGTTGAATCTCGATTTAGGTGACGAATGGCTTCCATTCTGTTTTCTGAAACATGGATTTCATCTTGCGGTCTTTTCTGTTTGAAATACATCAAGGGTTCATCACCAACATCCGCTGCGTGATGCGACGCTGTAAGTTGCATGTGACCTTTTGTTTTTCTTCCGTATCCTCGGGAAAGCACTTGAATGGTATGTGTCGGCTGAAGCGCCTTCATCAAATACAAGGTGAGTGGGCTTTTTCCTGAGCCTCCAACATTTAAATTGCCAATACAAATGGAAGTTCCTTCGATTTCATGGCTTTTAAAGATTCCTGCATCGTAGCAGGCATTGCGAACACGCGTGATGACCCAATAAAGTAGGCCGAAAGGAAAAAAGATCCATCGCCATGCACTCATGTCTTACCCTGCGCCGTAATTAGAAAAATCTTGATCGTCGGCATAGTAATAGATTCGAACCAAACAAGTGTCGTTCAGGTAATCAATTTTACCAATCTCAAAACGGTTAATGAGTAATCCAGTTTTTGCCTCTAAGTCTTTTTTCATTTCCTCATGTTTCTCTGGGTGCACAAGATCCACGCGATCGTAATTTACAACCTTACGTGTTTCATGCTTAACAAGCCAAAGATACTCCATGATGTACAATACAACGATTACCGTAATGTTAATTACACCTAATTCGAATAAATTGATTTGATACATACTTTTCTCCACCTCTGTAGCTAACATGGCGTTTACTACGCTTAATCCGATTACTAAGAATAGATAAGTCATTTCTTTAATTTCAATGGCATCAGTGCGATAGCGGATGATTCCGAAAATCGCAAATAACCCAAGGCCCATTCCCGTGTCAATGTCTAGTTTTTTTAACCCGAAACATAGGAAAAATGTTATAATGCCGATTAAGAAATAGGTGAATAGGTAATCTTTTCGTTTTGCTTTTGGGTAATACAATAAACGAATGATTATATAGAGCACCATTAAGTTTATAGCCAATCGGATTCCTAAACCATCTAAATCTTGATAATCCCATGAGAAGGTAGAAATGTCTGTTTGGGCTTTCGCTAAAACAGGGGGAATAAAGTTAAGCAGCATGATTATTTATTTTTTCGAGGTACATTAATTTTCGCTTGAATCGGTTGAATTTCAACTGTTCCTTACCAAGTAATTCAATCGCTCCGATGCAATATTTGCTTAGGCGATATGGCCGCAAGTGTAAGGATTTCATTAATTGATAAAAGACTGAATTTCGATTCAGTTTGGGTTGCTTTAATTCTGCAATCACCAATTCCGTTAATTCTACGGATTTAAGCTCATTGTTGAAAATCAGATTAAAGTCTAGGGTAAGTCGTTCGTTTTCTAGCTTATTCACCAGGGTGATTCGCTTGAATTTATTGGTTAACACGGGGATTAAATCATATGGTTTGTGCGAATTTTTCATTACAAATGCACGTTCTTCTGGGCTTAACGTTTTATGAAATCCATCGGTTGCAATGCGATGTTTATCCGTTCTACCCTTTACCTTGTGTTTAATTTCAAAAAAGTAAAGGTTTGATTCCACATAATTTCTAATCCTGAATTTGTAGCGATTCATCCGACGGTTGTGGTGGTCATGAAAAAGGGTAAAGAATGCGTCATCAAAATAAAGACTTTCATAGGTCAGTGCCCTTTTTCCTTCGATTTCTAAGGAGAAATAATTCGCTTTTAGCAGAGGGAGAATTTGAATTAGCGTATTTTTGTCAAAAGCAAATTTGGTGTCAATTCGATTCATCAGCTTGACCCGATCCATTTCTTTCAATGAAATGGGATCAAACGATTGAAGCTGCTCAATGATTTCTCGTTCTGACATGAGAACCAAAGGTACGTTTATTTTCGTTTTTTGTTCCAAATCACTGCTTTTGTGTTAACAATTAATGAATGTTATGTTAATTTGATGTCATGCGGAATAAAATCTTACTCTTAGGTGCTGGAGAATTAGGTAAAGAATTTGTAATTGCTTGTCAACGCTACGGGCAATATGTGATTGCGGTTGATAGCTATCCAGGCGCCCCTGCGATGCAGGTAGCGCATGAATTTGAAGTGATTGATATGCTCGATGGGACAGCCTTGGATGCCGTAGTTGCAAAGCATGCACCGGATTTGATCGTTCCAGAAATAGAAGCCATTCGTACCGAACGATTCTATGCGTATGAAGCCCAAGGGATTCAAGTCGTGCCCAGTGCAAAAGCTGCGAATTTCACCATGAATCGAAAAGCTATTCGAGATTTAGCTGCCATTGAGTTAGGTGTAAAGACCGCTAAATACCGGTATGCAACTACCTTAGCTGAGTTTAAAGAAGGCGTTTCCTTTTGTGGCTTGCCTTGTGTCGTTAAACCCTTAATGTCAAGTTCTGGTAAAGGCCAATCTGTAGTGCGAACCCCTGAAGACATCGAACGTGCGTGGAATTATGCGCTTGAAGGATCCCGCGGAGATTTGAAGGAAATAATTGTAGAGGAATTCATTGCATTCGATTATGAAATTACGCTGCTTACGGTAACTCAAAAAGAGGGTCCAACCTTGTTTTGTCCACCCATCGGTCACCGCCAAGAACGCGGAGATTATCAAGAAAGTTGGCAACCTATGTCTATGAATCCCGCCCATTTAGAGGAAGCTAAGCAAATGGCAGCGCAAGTAACTAAGGCCTTGGGAGGTGCAGGCTTATGGGGCGTTGAATTTTTCATTACTCCTTCCGGAGCGTATTTTTCGGAATTGTCGCCAAGACCTCATGATACCGGGATGGTAACCTTAGGTAATACACAGAATTTTTCAGAGTTTGAATTGCATGCCCGCGCTGTATTGGGGTGGCCAATTCCTGAAATTGTATTGCAACGCAACGGTGCCAGTGCCGTAGTATTGGCAGAACAATCCATTGAACGCGTACCTGAATTTAAAGGGTTGGAAGTTGCTGCTGCCATGGCAGGAACTGATCTGCGAATTTTCGGAAAACCCACCGCGCGTCCATACCGAAGAATGGGGGTAAGCCTTTCATTTGGACCAGAATCTGTTGAATTTCATGTAGAACGTGCCAAAATGATGGCCTCAAAAATTGCTGTAGTATGATTCGTATCTTTCTCTTTACATGGTTAGTAGTTGCTTTAAACACCGCTACGTTTGGGGCAAAAATCTCCTATACCCTTAAAATGCCTAGACCTCAAAACCACTATTTTCAAGTGGAAATGCAGGTGGAGCAGGTAAAGCAAAAAACAGCTACCGTTAAACTGCCAGTTTGGGCACCAGGTTCCTATTTGGTTCGTGAGTTTTCAAGGCACTTAAACCAAGTTAAAGCCTATTCACTTCAGGGGGCGGCCTTGCCTGTAATCAAAAAAACAAAGAATACATGGGAAGTTGATTTGAAAGGACAAACAGCGTTCGTATTGAAGTATGAAGTCTATGCGTTTGAACTCAGTGTTCGCACTTCTTTTTTGGATGAAACGCATGGCTTTGTGAGTGGACCGAGCATGTTTATGTATTTAGACGGTCACAAAGAAACCGGAGGTGAATTGTTAGTTCAGCCGCACGCATCCTTTAAGCGAATCTCTACCGGATTAACTCAGAAATCTGAGGTTAAACAAGGGAATAATCAAACATTTAGCTTTGAAAACTATGATCAATTGGTAGATTGTCCGATTGAAATCGGAAATCAATATGAATTTGATTTTGAAGCGGCAGGAGTGAAACATACGGTTGCAATGTATGGTGAAGGGAATTTCGATCCGGAACGCTTAAAAGAGGACATGGCTAAGATTGTTGAAGAAGAAACCAAGGTGGTTGGTGTGAATCCAAACAAGCGCTATGTATTTATTGTGCATAACGTAGTTGGAGGTGATGGCGGCTTGGAACATTGCAACAGCAGTGTGTTAAGTGTTGACCGCTGGACTTACGACGGAGGTAATTACATCAATTTTTTAAACCTGGTGGCTCACGAGTATTTTCATTTGTGGAATGTAAAGCGCATTCGTCCAATCGAACTTGGACCTTTTAATTATGACCAAGAAGTGTATACTAATTACCTCTGGGTCATGGAAGGGTTTACGTCGTATTACGATGAATTGATTTTACGCCGCTGCGGCTTTTATTCTCAAGAGGAAATGTTGAAGAAAATTCAAATAGCGGTAAATTATGTAGAATCAAGCGTTGGTGCAAGAGTTCAACCTGTGGCTCATGCCAGTTTTGATGCGTGGATTAAGGCATATCGTCCAAACGAAAATAGCAGCAATACAACAATGACGTATTATTCGCGCGGAATGATCATCGCCTCGGTATTGGATGCAATGATTATTAAACAATCGAACGGCAAGGAATGCCTTGATCATTTAATGAAAGATTTATATGAAACGTATTATGTGGGCAAAAACCGTGGCTTCTCAGATACTGAATTTAAAGAATGCTTATCCAAACATACCGGACAGGATATGACAGCGTTTTTTCAAAAGTACATTGATGGAACCGAGGTTATTCCGTATTCCATGTATTTTTTACCGCTTGGGGTGGAAGTAAGCGATGTGGGCGTTGTTAAACCTGTGTTTGGGGCCAATGTTACGGAGGAAGGCGGTAAAGTAATCATCAAAAGTATTAGAGCAAATTCATCCGCGGAAGATGCCGGTTTGAGTGTAAATGATGAGGTCATTGCGTGCATGAACTATCGCGTAGACAAACCGATGCTTGATGCCTTGATGAATGGAGCTGCGGTTGGTGATGAGTTTGAATTGACCATCTCAAGAGATCAATTGATGCGAAAAGTGATGGTGAAAATTACGGGACAAAAAAGATCTACGTTCATATTTACAAACCGACATACCGATGCATCGTTACCTCTTTATTCTTATTGGTTGCGTTAATTACGCGGCAGCTTACGGACAATTCACCAATTACCGAATTAGCTCCGTTAACCAGAACCCGGTTGAGCCTTCGGTTGCCATAAATCCGCTGAATACCGATGAGGTGGCGGTCGGAGCCGTGTTGGAATATTATTATTTCTCTACGGATGGGGGGATTCAGTGGAAAAGCGATACCCTTTCAAGTCCGTATGGCGTATACGGTGATCCGGTGTTGCAATTTGATGCGAAAGGAAGGCTGTATTATTTTCATTTGTCCGATTATCCAAAAGGATATTGGATTGATCGAATAGTATGCCAATATACCGATACCTACACCAACGCAGCATCGTTTTCCAAGGGATCTTTTCCTAAACCCTTTGGCAGAAAAGCACAGGATAAGCACTGGATCGATATTGATCCAGCTACCGGGGTGA
>Ga0315899_10000514_pt1 | contig 46412 bp, 38 predicted proteins | sample LakEriMetagenome_2_FD_203518 | JGI IMG/M metagenome (GOLD analysis project Ga0315899, IMG submission 203518) | Freshwater fungal communities from buoy surface, Lake Erie, Ohio, United States - Buoy 4 MA112 | ecosystem: Environmental > Aquatic > Freshwater > Lake | place: USA: Lake Erie, Ohio...
CACCTTCTTTTCGTCGATCCAGTTCTGGTTCGAAGCGCGGATGCTCGACCAGGACCAGCCGCAGCGCCCGCCGACTTCGCCGCGCTCCATGGCGAGGTTCATGTCGTTGCCGCTGCGATAGCCGGCGACCATGCGCATCTTGCTGCCGAGAACGCCGTTGATGATGCTCGTGAACAGAAAGGAATCGCTGCCGCGTCCCGTGGTGCCGACCACAAGCTCCTTCGCCTGCATGTCCTCAAAGCGCGTGACGCCGTTCGTGTGCCATGCGACGCACAGGCTGATTTCGCTGCTGGCGCTGCCGAGCCAGGTGAAGCGCGTCGCGTCGAATTGCGCGGCCTTGTTGCCAAAGAGGGGCTCGAAGGCCGCGCTGCGGTAGATCGTGCCGATGCTTGTCCCATCCTTCGGTGCGGTGTTGTAGAGGATGTTGGCGAGCCGCAGTCCGCCCGCGCCCTCGATGTTCTTCGGAACGATGCTGGGATTGCCGGGAATGTGCTTGCCCATGTGGCGGGCGAGAATGCGCGCATAGGCGTCATAGCCGCCGCCGGGACCTGAGCTGATGAAAAGCTCGATGGTCTTGTCCTTGTAGAAATCGGGTGGGGCGGTTTGGGCCCATGCGCCTGCGGGCCACACAGCGGAACATAGCGCGAGGGCGCCGGCGACGATCCGCCCGCGTCCGCCGCGTTGGCGCGTCTTGCGCACGGGCGGCCAGTCCCAGGATGCTGATGCGGACATTCCCACTTCCTCCCACTTATTCATTTTTGCGCAGGCGTCACATTCAATCCGCGCCGCACGTTTATTCATTTTGTATCGCGCGTTTCTGCGGTTAGCGTATGGGCACGAAAAAGGCGTGTCAATTTCGCGGATGCGGCGCAAGCTAGGCGCGCGTGGACGATCTGGGAGGATCATCGTGTCAGTGGACGAGGCGCGGACGGCGCAGGGAATCGGGCGTCCCGTGCGACGCAGGGAAGATCGTCGTCTCCTTACGGGGCAGGGCTGCTATAGCGATGACTGGCGGAGGGACGATGAAGTTTACGCCGCCTTCGTGCGCTCCACGCGTCCGCACGCCGCCATTTGCGCGATTCACTGCGACGAGGCTTTGCGCTTCCCCGACGTGATCGCCGTGTTCACGGGCGCGGACCTTGACGCCGACGGATTGAAGCCCATCCCTACGCGCGCCTCGATCAAAGATGGGCCGGACGTAAAGCTCCATAACAGCGACGGCTCGCCGATCTTCACCACGCCGCAGCCGCTCTTGCCGACAGATCGCGTGCGCTTCGTCGGCGAGGCGGTTGCAATGGTGGTCGCGCGCACGAAAGAGGCGGCGCAAACGGCGGCCGAGCGCGTGGTTGTCGATTACGATGAGCTCGCCTGCGTCACCTGCGCGCGCGACGCGATGAAGCCGGATGCGCCTGTGCTTTGGCCTGAACATGGGGCCAATGTGTGCATTGACGCGCAGATCGGCGATGCGCGCGCGACGGAGGCGGCCTTTGCGCGGGCGCAGCATGTGGTGCGTCTGTCGACATGGGTGCAGCGCGTGACGGGCGCGCCGCTTGAGCCGCGCGCGGCGCTGGGCGTCTATGATCCGGAAACCGACGTCTATACGCTTTATTCAGGCGGCGGCGGCGTCGTGCGCCACAAGAACCAGCTCATGGCGGCGCTTGATGCGCCTGAGCAGAACGTGCGCGTCGTCAACCGCGACGTGGGCGGCAGTTTCGGCACGCGCAATAATTTCTATCGCGAGTCCGGGCTTGTGTGCTGGGCCGCGCGTAAAGTAGGCCGCCCGGTGAAATGGACCTCATCCCGGCAGGAATGTTTCCTCTCCGATTATCAGGGCCGCGACCTCTATGTGGAGGCTGAACTGGCGCTGGATGCGGAGGGGCGCTTTCTGGCCGTGCGCAGCACCAATGTGAGCAATGTGGGCGGCTATACGGTCGCGTTCACGCCGCTCACGAAGGGCGCCGGGCTGATGAGCGGCAATTACGCCATTCCCGCCGCTCATGTGCGCGCCCTTGCAGTGATGACGAACACGGCGCCGACCTCATCCTATCGCAGCGCCGGCCGGCCTGAGGCCATTTTCGTGATCGAGCGCCTCGTTGATCTCGCCGTCGACGCTCTGAAGATGGATCGCGTCGAAATTCGTCGGCGCAATCTCATCACACCGGCCCAATTGCCATACGCCAATCCGCTCGGCCTCACCTATGACAATGGCGATTATCGGGCGGTGATGGAGAAGGCCGTCGCGCTCTGCGACGCGGCGGGTCTTGCGCGTCGTCGCGCGGAGAGCGCGCGCAAGGGCCTGCGTCGCGGCTTTGGAGTCGCCAATTACATCGAAATCACCACAGGTGATCCGCGCGAGCGCGCTGACATCGCGATCAAGCCTGACGGATGCGTGGAGCTGGTCATCGGCACCCAATCGACGGGGCAGGGACATGAGACCAGTTTCGCGCAGCTCTTGTGCGAATGGCTTCAGATTCCGCTGGAGGACGTGCGTTTCGTGCAAGGCGATACGGAGCGCGTGCGTGTGGGCGGCGGGTCTCATTCGGGCCGCTCCATGCGTCTGGCCGGCATCGTCATCGGCGAGGCGTCGGGTGAGATTTTAGCGAAGGCGCGCATAGCCGCCGCGGAGCTGCTGGAGGTCGCGCCGGAGGATCTCTCCTTCGCGCAGGGATCATTCGTCGTCAACGGCGCGGATCGGGCGGTTCATCTCTATGACGTGGCGCGCGCGATCAGCGCGGGGCGCGTTCGCGGCTTTGAGGCGCAGGCGGGGCTCGCCGCGTCCTGCGACAGAACGACCAGTCTCGCCGGCTTTCCCTATGGCTCGCACGCCTGCGAGGTTGAGGTTGATCCGGAGACGGGGCGCGTGGAGATCCTGCGCTATGTGGCGGTCGACGACGTGGGGCGCGCTGTCAATCCGATGATCCTGCACGGTCAGGCGCAGGGCGGCGCCGCGCAGGGCATCGGGCAGGCGCTGCTGGAGGAGGTCGTCTATGATCGCTCCGACGGACAGGCCCTGACCGGGTCCTTCATGGATTACGCGCTGCCGCACGCCCATGACTTGCCGATGTTCACCACGCAGATCAGCGAGATTCCCTCGCCCGGCAATCCTCTCGGCGTGCGCGCCGGCGGAGAAGGCGGAACGACGCCGGCGCTCGCCGTGGTGATCGGCGCCATTGTGGATGCGCTGTCTGAGTTCGGCGTGAAACATATTGAAATGCCGGCGACGCCAGAACGGGTGTGGCGGGCGATCGAGGAGGCGCAGCGCGCCGCATCATAAGCCGCGCAAATGCGCGCGCACAGGGAGGCGAATATGACGCAGGATATTATCGCGCAGGAAGACGGAGACATTTTGCGCCTCACGCTGAACCGGCCGGAGACCGGCAATGCGGTGAGCGACGAGATGGCGGGCGAGCTTGCACAGCTGCTAAATGTCAAGGCGCGGGATTTTCGTCTTGTCGCGCTGCGCGGCGCAGGCGCTGATTTTTGCGTGGGCCGCGCCACTGGCCGCGCGCGTCTGGCTGCGCCTGAAGCCTTGCAGCGCCGCCGTTCGACGGAGGTGATCTTCAATTGCTACGGGGCCTTTCGCGAGACGCCCGTTCCCGTCGTCGGACTCGTGCAGGGCAGGGCGCTCGGCTTCGGCTGCTCCATCGCGGCTTTGTGCGACGTGACGATCGCGACCGAGGACGCGACGTTTCAGATTCCGGAAATGTCGCATGGCACCATGCCGACGATGGTCATGTCCTCCCTCGTCGACAGGCTTCCGCGCAAGGTGATTTCGCATCTCGTGTACACGTCGGCCGCTATCACGGCGCAGCGCGCGCTGAGCTTTGGCATCGCAAGCGACATCGTGCGCGCGGATCAGGCGGACGCATATTTTGAGGAGACCTGCGCCGCTATTTTGCGCGCGCCCCCGCCCGCCACGCTCGGCGTGAAGGAATATCTGCGCACTGCGATGGACATGGACGTGCGCGGCGCCGTCGATTACGCGCGCAACATTCACGCGACGATCAATTCCTCATCGGAGATGAAGCGCAAGTGAACGCTTGACCGCTTGCCACCGCTGGAGGCTGATTGTAGCCTCTGGCGCATAAGGAGGCGAACACGCCCCACAAAAATAAAAATCGCAGGGAGGAACGCATGGCCAGAGGGCGTATTTCATGGCTGGCGCGCGCGGCATTGGTCCCCATCGCCGGCCTTTGTCTCACGTCGCGCTTAAGCGCGCAGGAGTCCGCGCCAAGTTTCGCGGGCAAGCAGATCACGGTGGCGGTGGCGAGCACGCCGGGCGGTGGCTATGACAGCTATGCGCGCCTGCTTTCGTCCCACATCGGCAAATATCTCGCCGGCAATCCGACCTCCATCACCACGAATATGACGGGCGCCGGCGGCAATACGCTTGCGCGCTACATCATGAGCGTCCCGCCGAAGGACGGAACATGGATCGCGCTCGTCCTGCCCGCGACGATCACGGGCGGCATTTATATCGACAAGGCGAAGCTGCAATATGATCCCTCGCAGCTCGTGCACATTGGCAGCGCCAACAGCGAGATCGACATGTGTTTCGCGCGCGCGAACACAGGCGTAACGAAACTCAGCGACGTGCTGTCGCGCGAGGTCACCATGGGCGCGAGCGCCGTTGGCGGAGCCACGCGCGAACAGCCGCTCGTGCTCAACCGCATTCTTGGCGCGAAGTTCAAGATCGTCTCCGGCTATCCGGGAACGCGCGAAATTCTGCTCGCCATTGAGCGCGACGAAGTGAGCGGCGTGTGCGGCATGAGCTATTCCTCCATGCGGATGCAGAAGGGCGAGTGGCTCGAGACCGGCTTTATTCGGCCCATTTCGCAAAACCATCCCACAGGGGACAAGACGCTCACGGCGCAGGGCGTGCAGCGCGCCGTGGAGCTCGTGAAATCCGACATCGACCGGCAGGCGATGGAGCTGATCTACAGCCAGCAGACCTTTGGTCGCCCCTTCGTGGTGGCGACGGGCACGCCGCCCGCAGCCGTCGCGGCTTTGCGCAGCGCCTTCATGAAGGCGATGGACGACGCTCAGCTTAAAGCGGACGCCGCCAAGATGGGGCTCGACATCAATCCCGTGCCGGGGGCCGAGTTGCAGAAGATCGTCACTCAGCTTTATGCAAGCCCGCCGGCGGTGATCGCGCGCGCGACGGAAGCGCTCAAGGCCGAGCCATGAGCGCCTCTCACGCGCAGCCTTCGACGGCGAGTTTTCTCGCGTTGTCGCGCGCCTTTGCTGAGGGAAGCACAAGCCCAAGCGCGTTCCTCGAGCAATGCCTCGCTCAGATCGACGCGCGCGAAACGGATGTGAAAGCCTTCGTCTTGCTCGACAGGGAGGCTGCGCGCGCGCGCGCCGCTGAATCCAGCCGGCGCTGGGCGCAGGGCGCGCCGCTGTCGACGATCGACGGCATGCCGATTGGCGTGAAGGACGTGATTGAGACAGCGGACATGCCAACCGGCATGGGGTCTCCTTTGTTTGAGGGCGTGCGCACGGGTAAGGATTCCGCGAGCGTGAAGGCGTTGCGCAGCGCCGGCGCCATCATTCTCGGCAAGACAGTGACGACGGAATTCGCTTCCGCCGTGCCCGGGCCCACGCGCAATCCATGGGACGTGGCGCGCACGCCTGGCGGCTCCAGCAGCGGGTCGGCGGCGGGCGTCGCCGCCGGCATGATCAGCGCGGGGCTCGGCACACAGGTGGTGGGCTCCATCATCCGGCCGGCGAGCTTTTGCGGCTGCGTTGGATTCAAGCCGTCGCTGGGCGCGATCAATCGCGGCGGCAGTCACGATTTCATGAGCCAGAGCTGTCAGGGCGTCATCGCCGCCTCGCTCGCGGACGCATGGTGCGTTCTGGCGCAGATCGTCGCGCGCGCGGGCGGCGATCCGGGGTTTGCGGGCTTACAGGGGCCTGAGCATCTTCCCGAGGCGCGGCCTCTGCGCGCCGTCGCTGTACTCGAAACAGCGGGCTTGGCGCGCGCGAGCGCCGGCGCGCGCAACGCCTTCGCGCAGGCAAGAGACGCGATTGAAAAGAGCGGCGTTGAAGTCCTCTCCCGTCGGACCTCGCCTGATCTTGAGCGGCTTGAACATTACGTCACGGACTCCGCCGCGCAGACGCGCATCATTAACGCATGGGAATCAATCTGGCCGCTCAACGTCTATCGCGACATGGACGCAAGCAAGATTTCGCAGAGCATGTTGCAGAAGCTCGACGAGGCGGAAGCCATGTCGATTTCCGATTATCGCGCGGCGCTGGCCGCGCGCGAGCATGCGCGGTCCGCCCATGAAGCGCTGCGCGGCAAGGTGGACGCGCTCGTTACGCTGTCGGCTGGCGGCGCTGCGCCGCACGGAACGGCGACGGGCGATCCGGCTTTCTCCGTGCCCGCGTCCTATCTCGGCGCGCCGGCGCTCACGCTGCCCATCCTGTCGGATGAAGGCTTGCCGCTCGGCCTGCAAATCATCGGCTTTCGCGATGATGACGCCAGTGTGTTCAGTCGCGCGCGGCATCTGCTCGGCTCGGTGTTCGCCGCGCAAGGTCTGGTCGGACTTCCCGGCGCCTGATCGGCCCAGCGCGTTCCTTCACTGCGTCTGTATGGCCTTGCGCACGCGTTCCAGCACGGGGGCGGGCGTCGCATAGAGCGCTTTGAGGCGCGACTCCAGTTCTTCGCCCGACATGGGATCGACCGCGAGATTGAGCTTTTGCGCTTCGGCGCGCAGATCTGGATCGGCGAGGGCCGCCATGAAGGCCTTGCGCACGGCGGCCACGCGCGCGGGCGGCACGCCGGGCGCCATCATAAAGGGCCGCGTGAACAGAAGCTGCGCATAGACCGTCTCAAGCGCCTGGCGATCCTCCGGCGTCTTCGCGAAATCGAGCGCCTTCGGCACGTTCTGCCGATCAAGCTCGGGCTCGCCGCGCAGCGTCTCCTGCACGAGCGCGCGCATGGGCGAGTCGGCCTTGAACCAATTGGGGCGCTGGGTCATCGTCGCCTGATAGCCGATGCCGCACAGGCCCTGCACTTCGCCCTTCTCCATGGCGAGCATGACGTCGCGCGAGCCCGCGTAGCCGCTCACAAGCTTGATGCGCGCGCCCAGAATGTTGATGAGCGCCATAGGCAGATCGCGCGTGGTGCCGCCGCTCGCGCCGATGACGAGCTCCTTGTCCTTGCTGAAAGCCTCGGCGAAGGACTGGACCTGCGCGTCTTTTCGCACCACGCAGACGGCCACTTCCGAATTCGCGCTGCCGATCAGATTGAGCTTGAGCGGCTCATAGCGCACCAGCGATGCGTCGCCGATCAGCGCGTCAAGCAGGGAGCCTGACGAGGAGGCCGCCATCACCGAGCCGTCTTTCGCGGCGAGCGTATAGACATGGGCGACGGCCACATTTCCGCCGGCGCCGGGCATGTTGGAGGGTGTGATCGTGGGCCGGCCCGGCATATGGCGACCCATGTGGCGCGCGACGAGCCGGCCATAAAAGTCATAGCCGCCGCCAGCCGCCGAGCCGATGACGATCGACATGGCGCGGCCCGCGTAGAAGGCGGCGACGTCGTCCTGCGCGGCGCTTTGGGCTTTGTCCTGCGCCATTGCGCATAAGGGAACAAGGGCGACAAGCGCTGCAAGCGCCGCGCATGTCTTCGCCCCCTTGGGGGCGCGCGCGCTGGCGCGCGGAGCGTCATCCGGCGTGAACAGGAATCCCATAGCGCTGTCCTCCCCTTTGGCCTGTTTGGCGGCCTTTGCGACAGCTTCGGCCAGTCCTGTGCGCGGCGCAAGAGGCCGTTGCGCGTTTCAGGGCGGCGCATTGACTGGATCGCCTTTTTTGATACTTATATCGAAAAATAACAAGCGCGCCGGGGCGCGCTTATGGGAGGCGGCCTTGGACAAAATCTCATTTCCCTATCGCGCGGCGAGTCATCTCGTATTGCTGCACGTGATCTCCGAGTCCGGCTCCTGGGAGAAGCACGGGCTCGACGTTGACTACGACAAGCGCATTTCCGCGTCGGAGGCGCATCGCGCGATTCCGGCGGGCGATGTGGAGTTCGTCGGCGGCAATCACGTCTCGACCTATGGGCACAGGGCGCGCGGCGACAGCTGGGTCTATCTCGGCCAGACGCTGAACATGGTGCACACCAAGCTCATCACGCGGCAGGAGACCGACATTTTCAAACCCGCCGACCTTAAGGGCAAAAAGGTCGGCACGCGCGGCTCCCATCCCGGCCTGAACGATTGGCTTCAGCTCAAGAAGCGCGGATTCGACGTGGATCGCGGCGACGTGGAGCTCATCAACCAGCTCGTCCATAAGAAGGGCAGCATGGATGCGGAGGGCGAGAACGACCCCAAGACCAAGGGCCCGCCGCCGCTGTGGACCTGGGTGCGCGACGGCGTGGTGGACGCCGCGTTCGTCACGCCGCCGTCGAGCCTGTTCGCGGAGGAGGCCGGTCTGCGCGTGATCGACATCGATCCCTTGCCGATGATCTGGTTCACGACGATCTCCACCAGCCTCGAATTCGCCGCCGCCCATCCTGACATCGTCAATCGGTTCCTGAAGGGCATTATCGAGGGGATTCATTTCTTCAAGACGCAGCCTGAAGCCTCGATCAAAATCATCCAGAAGCGCTACACGAAAGAGGGCCAGCTCTCGGAAGCGCAGGCGCGCTACACCTATGAAAATCTCGCGCCGCTTCTGGAGCCGAAGCTCTATCCCTCCATGGCGGCCATCGCGAACGTCTATGAGGAAGCCAAGCGACAGGACGCGGACGCCGCAAAGGTCAATCCGCTCGCGCTGTGGGACCTCCACCACGTCCGCTCCGTGGATGATTCAGGCTTCGTCGACCAGCTTTATTCGGACGCGCGCGCGAAAAAGAAGCCAATGACGCCCGACGATGTCGAGGAGCTCGCTGACAAGCGCACGCGCATGATCGCCGAGATCAAGGCTTGCGGCCATCCGGAAGGCGAGGCCTGCGCCTGCGGCTGAACTAACGCGCCCTGAAGCTGGAGACCCCAACATGAGCAGGTCCTTCTCCGCGTTTTTCGTCTCGCTCGCCGGTTCGCTTCTTCTTTCCTGCGCCGCATTCGCGCAGGACTTCGCCGGCAAGAACATCAATGTGCTTGTGGGCTATGCGACAGGCGGCGGCACCGACGCCGCAGCGCGGCTCGTGGCCAATTTCTACACACGCTATCTGCCCGGCGCTCCTGTGGCTCTGGTGCGCAACATTCCCGGCGCGGACGGCGTGATCGCGTCGAATTACTTCGTGCAGCAGGTGGCCGCCGATGGTCTGACGACGCTCGTGGCCTCCAGCACCACGGCTGACCCGCATTATTACCGGAAACCGCAATCGCATTTCGATCCGTCGAAATTCGTGATCATCGGCGGCATCGGGCGCGGCGGCACGGTGCTCATCATGAACAAGGACGCCGAAGCGCGCCTGCGCAATTCCGCTGAGGCGCCGGTGGTGATGGGCGTGACGGGCGGGGTGCCGCGCTCCGGCATGCAGGCGGCGGCGTGGGGCATCGAATTTCTCGGCTGGAACGCGCGCTGGGTGCTCGGCTATCGCGGCACGAACGACCTCATCTATGCGCTGGAGCGGCGCGAGATCGACATGACCTCCACCGGGAACATGTTCCAGATCCAAAAAATGCTGGCGACCGGACGTTTCGTCATCCTCAGCCAGTCGGGCGCCTTCGTGGACGGCAAATTCAATCCGCGCGCAGATTTCGGCGGGGCGCCGTTGATGACCGGGCTCGTGGCGGAGAAAATCAAGGGCGAGACGGCGAAACAGGCCTTCGCTTATTGGTCAAACATGACGGCCATCGACAAATGGGTCGCGCTGCCGCCGGGCTCGACGACCGCCATGCGCGATGTCTATCGCAAGGCCTTCACGCAGATCCTGCAGGACCCGGAATTCATCGAGCAATCGAAGAAGATCAGCGACGACTTCATGCCGATGAAAGCGGAGGACGTGGAGGATCTCGTCCTCAAGCTCTGGGCGACTCCGCCTGAAGCCATCACTTACATCAGCCGCATGCTGGAGCGGCAGGGGCTCAAGGTCGATTGATCAATCCTGCTCAACCTTCTCGAAGGCGAGCAGGGTCTGTCGGCTGCCGGCGCCCAGTCGCGCAGAAATGCGCTCCGCCGCCTGTCGCAGAACTGTCGCGGGCTTGCCGGCGTAATCGGTGTCGAGCTGGCCGCGAATGTTGAGCAGGGTAAGGCAGAGGGCGAGCGTGCCGTTGGCGTTGAACACGGGCGCGGAGAGGGAGACGAGGTGATCGCTCTCCTCGCCCTGGCTGCGCCCAAGCCCTTGTCGTCGCACTTCGGCGCGAATTCTCTCCACGTCGGGCTTCGTCCCCTTGCGCGCGTCTCTCGCGGCGTCTGCGAGCTCACGCTTGAGGAGGGGCTGGAGCGCGCCGTCATCCATGTAAGTGAGAAAGACGCGACCCGAGGAGCTGTTGAGGAGCGAGAGATTTCGCCCCTCGCGCACGCGAATCACGGACGGCATCTCCGCCTGTTCGCTGCGAATGACGGTGGGGCCGTTGCTGCCCCAGATGATGACGAGCGCCGAGGCGTTGGATTCCTTAGAGAGGCCGAAGAGCGCTTCGTTGGCGAGGCGCACGGCGTCGGTGCGGCCCAGCGCCAGCACGCCGAGCTCCACCACCTGAAAGCCCAGATCATAACGCTGGGTGAGAGGATTCTGCTCGATGAGGCCGGCGCGCGCGAGGCCCAGCAGATAGCGCTGCGTGCGCGTGGGCGTCATGTTGATGGCGCGGGCGATCTCGCCCAGCGTCGCGGGCCGGCCGAAGCCTGCGATGGTGCGCAGGAGCGCCACGCCGACCACGATCGAGCGATTGCCATGGCGGGGCATCGCGCTGGCGTCGCCTTTTCGGTCGGTTTTTCTGGCGGCCTTGGGTGCGGCGGCTTTCGGTGCGGCGGCTTTTCTGGGCATGGACGTCCTGGCGGGCTTGCGAGGCGAGCCTCTCTTTGCACGGCTCCGATGCAGGCTCAACCCCGCAGCGGGTTTGACGGAATTTCCAGAATTCAATAACAATATCGAAAAATGAAAAGCAGAAGGGCGCATCTTCCATGAACGAGGCAAGCCAGACCAGCGCACTGCGCCCGGAGCGCTTCACCGAACTGCTCGAATGCGCGCCGGGCACGCTCATGGGCCGGCTTCTGCGCCGCTTCTGGCAGCCGGTCGCGCCCGCAGACCATGTGAGCGCGGGGCAGGCGAAGCCGCTCAAGATCATGGGCGAGCAGCTCACCCTTTATCGCGGCGAAAGCGGCAAGCCGTTCCTCGTCGCCGGGCTTTGCGCGCACAGGCGCACGCAATTGCATACGGGCTGGGTGCAGGGCGACGAGATTCGCTGCATCTATCACGGCTGGAAATACAACGGGCGCGGCCAGTGCACGCAGGCGCCGGCCGAGAGCGACGAATTCGCAGCCCGCGTGCGCATCGCCGGCTATCCCTTGCGCGAATATGCCGGCCTTCTCTTCGCCTATATGGGCGAGGGCGAGCCGCCGGCGTTCGACCTGCCGCGCAAGGACGTGCTGGAGCAGGAGGGCGCGCTCATCATCGCGCGCACGGAAGTGTGGCCGTGCAACTGGTTTCAGCTTGTTGAAAATTCGCTCGACGCGGTGCATGTGAGCTTCGTGCACCATGCGGGCCGCGTGGGGCCGTTCGGCGAGGCGGTCTCCGCCGCCATACCCGCGCTCGAATATGTGGAGACGGAGGCGGGCATCCGCCAGATCGCCACGCGCGGGCCGGGCAATGTGCGCGTGAGCGACTGGACCTTCCCGAACTACAATCACATCGTCATTCCCGGCAATGTCGGCTCTTCCTGGATCGACACCTGCGTGTGGCGCGTGCCCATCGACGAAACGACGACGCTGCGCATCGGCGTCTATGCGATGAACACGAAGGACGAGGGCGAGAAGACGCGCTTCCGGGCCTATATGGACGAATTCGGCGGCTATAATCCCGCCGATCACCACGATGATCTGTTCCAGCGCAAGCTCTATCCCGAAGACCGCCTCATCCAGCTCACCTCTGCGCAGGATTACGTGGCGGCGCTGGGGCAGGGCGCTTCGCCCGATCGCGCGGCGGAACGGCTCGGGAAGTCGGATCTCGGCATCGTCACCTTGCGCCGCATCTTCTGGCGCGAGCTTGATGCACTGCGCGTGGGCGGCGCGGTGAAAGATTGGCGACGGCTTGAGGCGCTGGGCGAATTGCCGATCCAGCACGCGAACGCATCGTGAGCTAGCAGCCGCAGGCGCGCTCCGCGATTAAGCGCGCCTGCGCCTCTTGCGCGCGCGCGCCGCGCCAGGCGACATGGCCGTCCGGTCGCACGAGCGCGAGCGCGCATCCATAGGCTTGCGCCATTTCCGGCGAGGCGACGTGGACGACGCGCACGGGCGCGCCGCGTCGGGCGAGCGCTTCCGACAATGGGGCGGGATCGGCCTCGTCCTCCAGCGCGAGCAGCGTGAAGCGTGGGCCGAAGAGGTCGAGCGCGGAACGTTCCGGCCCAAGCCAGACATGGGGCGCGCGCGCGCCCGGCTGCGCGAAGGGCGCCGTCGCTGCGCGATCGTCCGACGCATCGGGCAGGCAGATCGGCGAGGCTTCATAGACGTAATGAAGCTTCACGAATTCGGGCGTCGAGTATTTCGCAAGGTCTTCGCGCCAGCTTCGCCCGCTCTCGTTGACGCCGTGCGGGGGAATGGCGCGTATCGCGTCAAAGGCCTGCGTGGAGAGGGCGACATTGCGCAGCCCTATCGGCCGACGCTCGGCTTCGTAGGATGCGAGCAGGCCGGGTCCGCCCCAGCCTTGAAGGTCTGCGGCGATTTTCCATGCGAGATTGACGGCGTCTTCGAGGCCCGTCGCCATGCCAAGGCCGCTGGTGGGCGAACATTGATGCGCGCTGTCGCCGGCGAGGAACACCCGACCGGCCTGATAAGCGCGCGCGACGTAATCGCGCCGCTTCCACACCGACATGTCGATGACCCGCGCGGGCCATGCGGCGCCAAAGGCGCGCGCGAGATAAGTCTCCGCCGAGGGCGGGTCGCCAGGCTCGTCGAACACGGTGAGCCGCCACAGCCTCTCACCGTCGATGGGAATGAGCTCGCTCCAGCAGCCGGACTCGTCGATCATGCGGTAGATGCGCGCCCAGCCTTTATCATGGCGGGCGACGAGATCAGGATGTTCGAAGAACACATTCACGCTGCGCGCGAGATCCCCGCGCCCCTCAAGCTCTATGCCGAGCTGATCGCGCACGACGCCGGCCGCCCCGTCGCAGGCCACGAGATAGCGACAGCGCAGGCTTATGGGTTCGCCTTCGCGCATGAGCGTGGCGCGCACGCTGGTCGACTCCTGCGTGAAATCCACAAGCTCCGCGCCATAGAGGCTTGAGACCGCGCTTTCGCGTTCTGCGCGCGCCTTCAGCATGGGGTCGAAATAGAGTTGCGGGCAGTGGGTGGAAACTTCAGGGCTGGGCGCGCTGATGCGTTGCTCGCGATAGCAGGGCGTGCGCGCGCGCGCGATCTCCGCGCCGGTGAGCGACTCGCAATAGACGAAATCGAGTTGGCGATTCTCGTCCCACACTTTGTTGCGCACCTGCGGGGCGATGCCCCAGCGGCGGCAAAACTCCATGTTGCGCGCAGAGACCATGGTGGTCTTGGGAACGCGCATCGTTGCGTCGCGCCGGTCGACGATGAGACAGGAGACGCCATGGAGCCCAAGCTCAAGGGCCGTCGCAAGGCCGACGGGCCCCGCTCCCACGATCAAGACGTCGGTGTCAGAGCGCGCGCCGTCCATGGTTTATCCATCCCGTGAATTTAATTTTCGAGAAGAATATCATTTCTTGACAAGCCGCGCGAGCCCGGGCCATCCTGCCGAAAATCGCGCTTTCGCAATGAAAAGCGCCGGGGGAGGACATGCCCGTAGCTGCTGCGACTTCTCACGAAGACGCCAGGCTCGATCCGGACGCGCGCGCCATTCGCGCGCTGAAAGAAGACGTCGCGCGCCGCGATGACGGACCCATCGTCGTGCGGCGCAGCGACCGCGAGCTGTTTCAGGCGCGTCAGGGCAAGCTTCTGTTCTACCTTTGCCCGAACAATCATCGCGACAACGCGTTGCAGGCGTGGCGCGTCTTCATTCAGGAGATCCGCACCTGTTCGGGCAAGCATCGGCACGCGGGCGGGCTCACCATCTTCGTGCTTGAAGGCCACGGCTACACCATTGTCGACGGGGAGCGTTGGGACTGGAAGAAGGGCGACCTTGTACTTCTCCCCATGAAGGTCGGCGGCGTTGAACATCAGCACTTCAATCTTGGGCCCCCTGAAAAGCCCGCCGTGTGGATCGCGATGATCAATATGGCGATCCATGATTATCTGGCCTCCGATCTCGAGCAGATTGAAAATTCACCCGATTACAAGGGGTGATTTCGAATTTCGAGATGAACTTCAATTATTGACAGGCGGGGCGCCAAAGCCAATACTCGTCGCTAACAAAATCAAGCTCCTGGGGAGGACGTGCATGGAGACCGCGCGCACACAACAGCTTGCGCAAACGAACTTCTGGGACGAGTTGCTCAAAATGCGCGACGAGCAACGCGCCCAGATGAAGGACGCCTTGCAGGTGGTTCGCGGCGATGAACTGCCGCAGGAAGTGAACCCGCAAGGGCTCATGCGCTGGTATCTGCACCCCGCCATCAAGGACACGGTGTTGCAGACCTTCATCTTCTTCGAACAGGAGATTCCGCCGGGCAGCCGCACGGGCCGCATGCGCTTTCAGGGCGGGCAGGTCATCATCATCCTTGAGGGCTCGGGCTATACGATGCTCGACGGCGTGAAACACGCATGGTCGAAAGACGACGTTTTGAACCTGCCGATCCGCGGGCCGGGCATCGTCGTGCAGCACTTCAACACGGACCCCAAAAATCCGGCGAAATTCGTTGCAGTCGAGCCCAATTGGTTCGCCTGCACGTCGGTGGATCGCGGTTCGGGCTTTGAACAGCTTGAAGACGCGCCGGAATATCAAAAAGCAAAGCGCGCGCGCTAGGATCGGGGGACGACATGACTGAACGGGATCGAGTGCGCGAACGCGAACGCCCGCCCATCGCGGACAATAACTACGAGCGCAACATGCGCCAGCGTAAGGAATACATCGAGCGCAACGCCACGGGGCCGGTGGTGGTGAAGCGCTCGGATCGCGAATTGTTTCAGGCGCGGCAAGGAAAGCTCCTTTATTACCTCTGCCCAAACAATCATCCTGAGACGCCGCTTCAGCATTGGCGTGTGTTCATTCAGGAAATCCGCACCTGTTCGGGCAAGCATCGACACGCGGGCGGGCTTGTTATTTTCGTGCTCGACGGTCACGGCTACACGATCGTGGACGGCGAACGCTGGGACTGGAAGAAGGGCGACCTCGTGCTCCTGCCGATGAAAGTGGGCGGCGTGGAGCATCAGCACTTCAATCTGGGTCCGCCTGAGAAGCCCGCCGTTTGGATCGCGCTCATCAACATGCCGATCCACGATTATCTGGCGTCCGATCTCGAGCAGATCGAGAATTCGCCTGACTTCAAGCAATAGAAGGCGCGTGCATGAGCGGCGACCACTCGCATCACCATCATGACGGGGCGCCGCATCTGCACGTCAGCGTCGATCACCTCGCGCGCCCGTTCAGCGCGGGCGCGCGGCTTGGCGTCTGTCTTGATCCGCAGGCCATGGAGAAACTGGGGCTGAAGCCCAATGATCTCGTGCGGCTGGCGACGGATCGCGGCCGCAGCATGGCGGCGCGCCTTGATGAGCCGATGGCAGGGGACGCGGGAAAGGGGCTCATCCGCCTCGACCGCTTCGTGCGCCAGTCGATCAAGGCGCATCTGAACGAATCTGTCGAGGTCGAGCCGCTTGAAGCCTCGCCCGTCGAGCGCATCGAATTGCTCCCCGCCGTTGACGTGACGCTTGCCCATGATCTTCTGCCGCATGTCACGCAGACGCTCGTGGAGGCGCGCACGCCGGCGAGCGTGGGCGCTGTGGTTTATATCACCTTCCCCGGCTCGCCGTCGGGCACGACTTACATGATGAACCGCGTCGTCGGGGGCCCGGGCCCTGTGACGGCGGAGACGGAAATCGTCATCAACTTCCATGATTCGCATCTGCCTGACGGGCAATTCGACGTGGGCTTTGAGGACGTCGGCGGGCTTGGGGCGCAGATCCGGCTGTTGCGCGAGCTTGTGCAATTGCCGTTGATCTTCCCGCACGTCTATCGAAATCTCGGCATCAACGCGCCGCGCGGGCTGATCCTTTATGGACCGCCGGGGTCAGGCAAGACGCATCTGGCGCGCGCCGTCGCCAAGGAAGTGGACGCGCGCTTCTATTACATCAACGGGCCAGACGTCATCGGCACCTATACGGGCGAGACGGAAGCGAATCTGCGGCGCATCTTCAGCGAAGCCAGCCATCACTCGCCCTCCATTATCTTCATCGACGAACTCGACGCCATGGCGCCCAAGCGCGGCGAGACGGGCGCGCACGCCGACACGCGCACGGTGACGCAATTGCTCGCACTCATGGACGGGCTCAAGCGCGTGGATTCGGTGATCGTGATCGGGACGACGAACCGCGTCGACGCCATTGATCAGGCGTTTCGCCGGCCGGGCCGCTTCGATCGCGAGATCTTCGTGGGTCCGCCGGACATCGCAGGCCGGCGCGAGATCCTCGAAATTCACACGCGGGAAATGCCGCTCACGCCGCGCGCGCTCGCTTTTCTCGATGAGGTGGCGCGGCGCGCCCATGGCTTTCTTGGCGCGGACCTCATGGAATTATGCCGGGACGCGGGCCTGAGCACGCTCAGGCGCAGCGCGAGCCATCTTGAGGATCATCGCTCGGCTTTCAAGCTGCATGATGAGAATCTCCTCGTGGATCGTGAGGATTTCGAGCAGGCGCTCGCCAATGTGCGCCCCTCCGCCTTGCGTGAGACGCTCATCACCATTCCCGATGTCTCGTGGGGCGACGTCGGCGGCCACGCGCAGGCGAAGGAAATGTTGCGCGACACAGTGGAATTGCCGCTGCGCAATCCGCATCTGCTCGCCGCCAACGATCTGCCCCAGCATGTGGGCGCTTTGCTCTATGGCCCGCCGGGCGCGGGCAAAACGCTGCTCGCCAAGGCCGTCGCCCATGAATGCGGGGTGAATTTCATCTCCGTCGACGGGCCGGAGATCTTCACCAAATGGCAGGGCGAATCGGAAGAAAGCATTCGTCAGATCTTTCGCGTTGCACGGCAGGTCGCGCCGGCGGTCGTCTTCTTCGATCAGCTTGAGTCGATCGCGCCCGTGCGCGGCGAGCATGTGGGCTCGGCGACGACTGACCGCGTCGTGAGCCAATTGCTGACTGAACTTGACGGCGTGGAGCAATTGTCGCGGGTCGTGGTGCTCGCCGCCACCAACAGGCCGGAGCTGATCGATCCCTCCATGCTGCGTGCGGGAAGGTTCAGCGTACAGATTCATGTTGGCCTGCCCGATGAGGCGGATCGGCGTGAGATCCTTTCCCTCTTCCTGCGTCGCATTTTCGCGGATCGTCCGGATGAGATGGCGCGGGTGATCGATGCGCTGGCGCCGGAGACCGAGGGTCGTTCGGGCGCGGATTTGCGTGCGATTTGTGACGGGGCCAAGCGCGCGGCGCTCAAGCGCGCCAATTACGAGCGCAGCGTCGCGCCCACGCGCGAAGATTTCTTAGAGGCGATGAGGACTTTGGCGAATGGCTGGCGCGGCGGAGTCGGTCTGCGCCGCGACTAGGGAGGGAATGATGGCCATAGCAGCACGCATCGCGGGAGCCTGTCTCGCCTTTGGCGCAGCCTGCGCCGGCGCTTCGGCGCAAACGGGGGATCCGGTCTCTTTCGCAGGCAAGCAAATTCAATTCCTCATCGGCACAGGCGCTGGCGACACCTACGACAGTTACGCGCGACTTCTTGGAAAATATCTGACGAAGCATCTTCCCGGTTCTCCCGTCGTCGTGCCAAGCAACAGGGCCGGGGCGGGCAGTCTCGTCGCAGTGAACGCCACCTATAATTCTCAGGTGCGCGATGGAAGCATGCTGGTCATGGGCCAGCGCTTCGTGCCCTTGATGCCGCTTTTGGGCCTGCCCGGCGCGCAATTCGATCCCACCAAAATGGCCTATATCGGCTCTGTGAGCAGCGAGACTTCGGTTTGCGTCGCCCATGAACGCTCGGGCGTTGCGACTGTCGTTGACGCGAAGAAATCGCCGCTGATCGTGGGCACGATGGGCGCGGGCACGGAGCTGACTAATTTCACGGCGACCATACACAGGATGCTCGGCATCGAGTTTCAGGTCGTGCGGGGCTATGGCAGCAGCGGCGAGATCGACCTCGCGATTGATCGCGGGGAATTGCAGGGCCGGTGCGGCGTGTCCTATTCGAGCCTGATGCGCACGCGCGGCGATTGGGTGAAGTCCGGCAAGGTGAAAATCTTCCTGCAGATCGACGTGGAGCGTTCGCGCGACATGCCGAACACGCCGGCGCTTGGCGAGCTGGTGAACGAGGTCGACCGTGCGGCGTTGCGGCTTCTCACGGCGCCGGGCGTGATCGCGCGTCCTGTGTTCGGCCCGCCCGATATGCCGCCCGAGCGCCTCGCCGCTTTGCGCAAGGCCTTCGACGACGCCATGGTCGACAAGGAGTTTCTCGAGGAGGCGCGCCGGCAGCAATTGGAGGTCGCGCCCATGGGCGGGGCGGCGATGGAGCGTCTCATCCGGGATCTCTACGCGTCCGACCCCAAGGTGATCGCGCGGGCGCGCGAGCTCGCCAATTCCACCACGCAATGAGGGTTCACGATGTCGAGTTCGGACGCGCTCGCAGAGCTTGATGCGAAACTCGCTGCGGCCGCCATGCGCGGGCAGTGGAAGTCGGAGGCTTTCTTGTCCGCCGCCATCGGCGGGCCGAAGCCAGCGGGCGCGCCTCATGTCTGGCCATGGGCGCAGGTGATGGAGCTCATGGCGGAGGCCGAGCGGGCCATGCCGGAGAGCTTGCAGGCGCGGCGCAGCCTCATTTTTCAAAATCCCGGCCTGCCGCGCGGCACCACGCACACGATCAATATGGGCGTGCAAATGATCATGCCGGGCGAAGTGGCCTGGGCGCATCGGCACTCCATCGCAGCGTTGCGTTTCATCATCGAGGGCGATCCGCAGCTCACCACGATCGTCGACGGACGCCATTGCGTGATGGAGACGGGCGATCTCGTGCTCACGCCCAATTGGGCCTGGCACGATCACCACAACAAAAGCGAGAAGCGCGCGCTCTGGCTCGACGTGCTCGATGTGCCGCTCGTGCTCGGGCTCAACCAGACGATTTATGAGCCCGGTTCGGGCGAGGATCAGCCGCAGGTGGATCCGGATCGGCGCTTGGGCGCCTTGCGCTATCCCTGGCGCGAGGCCATCGAGGCTGTGCGCGCCGCCGCGCCTGATCCCGCGCGCGGGCAGGTCCATGATTATCTAGATCCCGACAGCGGCGGGCCGTGCCTGACCACGCTTGCCTGTCGGCTTGTGCGCCTGCCGCCAGGTTTCGACGGCGCCGCTCTGCGCCATTCGGCGAGCAGCGTCTGGTTCGTGGTGAAAGGGGCGGGTCGCGTGCGTTTCGCCGGCGAGGGCGCAGCCCCGCTCTCGTTTGGGCCGCGCGACAGTTTCGCCATTCCAAATTGGGCGCAGCACGCGATCAGCAACGCCTCCCCTGATGAAGAGGCGGTGCTCTTTTGCGTCAGCGACGAACCCGTCATGCGGGCGCTGGGCCTCTATCGCGAAGTCGTCTGAAGGCGTGAAAGGCGCTGGCGCGCAGGCGCGCTGACGCTTATGCGCGTTGACGCTCATGCAAAAATTGAGATATATATCGAATATTGGTTTAACGCGTCATCGACACGAGGCCGCGATGCAGGAATATCTCGTCGGAAAATTCAGCGAATTGCCGGAAGGCAAGGGCGTTGCGGTTGAGGCGGGGCGCAGGACGGTCGCGGTCTTCAAGATCGGAGCCGAGGTCTTCGCCATCAACAACGCCTGCCCCCACAAAGGCGCGTCGCTGTGCGAGGGCGAGGTCGTGTGCGACACGAAAATGGTGCGCTGCCCGTGGCACCACTGGAACTGGCGGCTTTCTGACGGCGCGCTCGAACCCGACACGCGCCAGCATCTTCGCCAATATGACGTCTTCGTCGAAGGCGACGACGTCATCCTGCGGGTCTGATCGCGAAGGGAGGTCTCCATGAACGTCGCAAGCCCCCATGAGCGCGAGCTCGCCCGCCGCATCAAGCCCAATCCCATCGACCGGCGCGCCGCCGGCTACGACGTGATCGACACGGATTTTCATTTCGTGCCGGATTGGGAGGCCCTTCGGCGCTATATGCCCGAGCCCTTCCGCACGGAGCTCAATCGCTATCCGCTGGTGGGGTCAGATTATTCGCCCAAATACGCCATCGGCATCGACGGCACGGGGCAGGATGTTCTTGGGCGCGCCAGCTCAGCGGCTGACGTGCTGAAGGTTCTCGATGAGATCGGCGTGGGCACGGTCGTTCTCTCGCCCGGTTTCCAGCGGCCGCAGAGCATGTTCCATCCGCAGATGGTGACGGTGCTCGCCGCCGCCTTCAACGATTACTTGGTGCGGGAGGTCTTTCCGCAGTCCTCGCGCATCCGCGCGTCGATCATGATCAACCACCGCGATCCGGACGCAGGCGCGGCCGAGATCCGCCGCGTGGGCGATCATCCGCAATTTGTGGGCGTCTATACGGAGTTCGGGGGCAATTACGAGCCCATCGGCACCGCGCGTCATGATCCGATCTTTCAGGCGGCGGCGGAGCGCGATCTTGCGGTCATTCTCCACATCGGCACGTTCTGGCAGCAGTTCACCCCGCTGGCGCAGGGCGCGCGCACCTGGACCGAGCTCGTGGGCATATCCTCCGTCGCCACCTGCATGGCCTTCACCGGCAGCATGATCATGCAGGGCCTGTTCGATAAGTTTCCGCAATTGCGTATCGTCCTGCAGGAGGGCGGCTTCTGGTGGCTGTGTGATTTCATGGCGCGGGCGGATGATTATTATCTGAACCATCCCGGCGACATTCAGCTCGTCGAGCGCAAGGTGGAGATGGGTGAGCGCTTCCTGCGCAAACTGCCGAGCGAATATTTCGAGTCGAACATCCGCTTCTCAAGCCAGCCGGTGTGCATGCCGCGCAATCCGCGTCACTTCAAAAGCCTGATGGAATTGTGCCGTGGCGAAGACTTTCTCATGTATTCTTCCGACTGGCCGCACGCCACGTTCGATCCCCTGAACTGGGTCTTCGATCCGGCGGTGTCGGAGGAGGGCCGCGCCAAGATTTTGGGCGGCACAGCGCGCGCATGGTATCCGCGCCTGAAGGCGTGATCCGCGCGCGCCGCTTTGCGCCGCGGCTCAGCCGCGGCGGTATTTCTCGCACAGCCCTTTCCAGCGCTTGACTCGCTGGGCCATGCGCGCTGTGACCTCGTCGGGGATCTCCACGAAGGGCGGACGCAGCGGGCCGGGGTTCACATAGCCCGCCATACGCACGGCGATCTTCGAGGCGGTTTCGCGCCAGGACAGATCAGGCGCGCTCGTCACGGGCGGGCAGATGTCGGCGGTTGCTTCGCGCGCGCGCGCATCATCGCCCCTGCGCACCGCGTCGCGCAGAGCGAGCTGCGGCTGCGGCCCCATCCAGGCGTCGATGGACCAGAAGCCGGCGGCGCCGATTTTCGAATAGGACGCGTACTGGCCCTGAAACACGAACACGCTCAGCCGCCCCGCCGCGAGCCTGTGGAGATGCTCGAACTCCTCCTCGGTGCGGTGGCTGTCCTTCATTGCGACGACAGCGGGATTCTTGAGGATTTCCTCTACGGCCTCCACCGGCAGACGCACATGGTGCAGCGCCGGGTTGTGATAGATCATGATATTGAGCTTGGGGAACAAGGCCCCCACGTCCGCATAAAATCGAATGGCGTTGCGTAGGCTTGAGGGGAAGTAATTGGGAACGCCCATCAGCACGCCGTCAGCGCCTGAGTCCGCGATCATTTTGATGCGTTCCACCGTCTCGCGTGAATTGGGCGAGGTGACGCCGATGAAGATGGGGGCGCGCTTGCGCGCCGCCGCCACGGTCTCATGGGCGAGGGTGCGCAATTCATCGGGCAGGAGCGTGTGGCATTCGCCAAAACTGCCCGTGGTGGAGATGACGTCGGCGCCGTCGGCGAGCATCCGGTCCACGCCGTGGTGCAGGCGGGCGACGTCCACCGTGTCGCGCGCATTGATGTCGGCGGCGTTGTCGGTCGCGAAGGCCGGCATCATCGCCATCAGACCCTTGAGGTCGCTTGCGGTCAGCATGTTGATTCGTCTCCGGGTCGAAAGAAATCAGTCGGTGGGTTTGAAGCCTGAGGTCTTGATGATGGGCTCCCACGTGCGCGCTTCATTGCGTTGGCGCGCGGCCAGTTCTTCGCCGCTCGTGCCAGTGGCGAGAAGCCCCAGCGTCAGCAGCCTGTCGCCGAAAGCTTTGGACTGAGCGTGTTCGCGCACGATGTCGTTGATGCGCTTCACAATGGCTGGCGGCGTGCCCGCCGGCGCATAGAGCGCGAACCAGCCGTTGCCGCTCAGGTCGTAGCCGCTTTCCTTCAGCGTCGGCACGCCTGAGACATAGGGCGACGGCGTGGCGTCGAGCGTGGCGAGAATGCGCACGGTTCCCTGTTTGTGGTGTTCGAGCACGTCGGCGGTCGAGAGAACGGCCGTCGGCAATTGTCCAGCGACGAGATCGGCCACAGCAGCGGAGGCTCCGCGATAGGCGACATGGCGATAGTCGATGTTCGCCGCGCGGGCGAATGCGATGCCGAAGAAATGGGGTAGGGTGCCTGCGCCAGGGGTGCCGTAGCTGCCTGCCTTCGGATCCTTGCGGATCCAGTCCACCATTTCGCGGATGGTTTTCACAGGCGCGTTTTTCGCGACCGCGATGGCGAATTCGAAAGAGCAGATCTGCGAGATCGGCGTGAAGTCGCGCTCGGGATCGTATTTCAGATCGGGATAGATGTGGGGATAGATCACCATCAGCGTGAAGGGCGTCAGCAGCAGCGTCGTGCCGTCAGGCGTCGCGCCCTTCACCGCCTGCACGCCGAGCATGCCCGACCCGCCGGTGCGATTTTCGACAAAAGCGGATTGCCCCGTCACAGCTGCGATGCGCTCGGCGAGGAGGCGCGCGACCGCGTCGCCCGATCCGCCGGCCGCGAAGGGGAAGATGATCTTCACCGGCTGCGAGCCGAATTGCGCCTGCGCGCCGGAGAGGGGAAGGCCGGCGAGCGCCAGCGTGAGACATGCCGCAGTGGAAAGGCGGCGCAGAATGGACATGGGTCTGACCTTCTCTTTCAGGGATTGGCGCCGGCGAGCTTGCGCGCGCGCTCCACGACGGCCTCGGGCGATGCGTAAACGCGGGTGATGAGTTTCTGGACGTCCTCGCCCGACATGGGCGAGATTTCGATATTGAGTTTGCGGGCGTCCTCGATGAGTTCGGGATCCTTCATCGTCGCGTCGAAGGCGCGGCGCAGGGCCTCCACCCGGGCGCGCGGCGTGCCGGGGGGGGCGAGATAGGGACGGGCGATTTCGCCCGGCGCGAGCATGAGCTCGATGGCGCGGCGGTCCGTCTCGTCCTTCACCAGATCGATCACGAGCGGAACGTTCGACAGTTCCGGCTCCTTCGTGAGGCCGATCTGAAGGAGAATGTCGACGAAGCCTTTAGAGAGCCATTCAGGCTTGGTCGCCTTGATGCTGCCGAAAGAGGCGCCGCAGCGGCCCTGCAATTCGCCGCGCTCGATCGCGAGGTCGATGCCGGCTGCGCTCTGATAGCCGCGGATCAGTTTCAGATTGAGGCTGAGCGTGGTGGTGAGCGTGCTGACGAAATTCGTGAGCTCCGATCCGGCGCCGGTCGTGCCCACCACGAGTTCGCGGGTCTTCACGTCCTCAATGGATTTGAACCCGGCGTCGCGGCGCGAGAGGCAGATCGTCGTCTCCCGCCCCATGGAGCCGATATATTCGAACTTATTGGCGTCGAACTGCGTTCCGGCCATGGCCAGAAGCGGCATGATGGGAATGAAGCGATGTCCGGTGCCGATCGTCGTCCCGTCCCGCGGGGCGGTGTTGTAGAGCGCGTTAATGGCGTTCAGGCTGCCGGCGCCCGGTTTGTTGGCGGGCACGATGGTGGGCGCGCCGGGAATGTGACGGGCGTAATGGCGCGCAAGCATGCGCGTGTACATGTCGTAGGTCGTGCCGGGCCCGGTGCCGATGAAAACGACGAGCTCTTTGCCTTTGTAGAAGGCGGCTGCATCCTGCTCCTGCGCGGATGCGCCAGCGGCGGCGCCCGCCGCCATGAAGGCGCAGGCGATGGGAAGGCTGAGAAGCGCCTTGATCCGGCGTGGCGTGCTCTGCGTCATGTCGGCCGCTCCACTTTCATTTCGACAGGAATGTCGCCCGGCCCGCCCATTTGCGGGCGACCTCTTCGAGGTAGGGCGTCTCGAAGGCGTTGACCTTTGGGAATTCGTCCTTCCAGTGATAGGGGCGCACCGCATACATGATCATGCGGCTGTTGGTGATGTCGCCGCTCGCGCGCTTCTCTGGCGATAGCGCGGGATCGATATGTCCCGTCCAGCATCCGTCGATGACGTCTGTCTGCGTCTTGGGATCCCATCGCGTCGCGAGCGCCCACATGACGTCGGCCGGATTCATGATGTCGATGTCGTCGTCCACCACGATCGTCATGCGGCCGAGATAGGCGCCGGCGCGCGCGCCCGTCGCCACAAGCCCGGCCATTTTCGCGTGGCCGGGATACATTTGCTTGATGCGCACGATGTTGATGAAGCGCACGCCGCCGCCGTCCATCTTCCACACGCCGGTGACGCCGGGCACGCCTGCGCTCTCCAGCGCGTCCCACAAGGCGGCGATGCCCTCGATGCTCGGCTGGCGGCCGGGATAGGTCGGTTTCGCAGGCGGCTGGCCGATCACGATCGGGTTGTTGCGATGATAGATCGCGCCCACGCGCAGAACGGGCTGGGGTCCGCCGTCGGAGGAATAATAGCCGGGCCATTCCGCGAAGGGCCCTTCCGGGCGCGTCTCCTCGCTTGGCGGCGGCATGAAGCCTTCAAAGACGAGTTCGGCGTCGGCGGGCAGCGGCAATCCGGTGAGCTTGCCGCGCACGGTTTTGATCGGCTGGCCGATGCGTCCGCCGGCGGTGCCGTATTCGCTCACGCCCGAGCGCGACGACGTGCCGGCCACAACGCCGAGAATCGGCGCCTGCCCCACGCTCACGGCCATGGGGCAGGGCAGTCCCTTGCTCCAGTATTTCTCGCGGATCAGCGAGCCGTGCTTGCCGGGCTCGATGAAGACGGTCAGCGTCTTCGCATCGTGCATCTGCGTGCGATAGGTGCCGAGGTTCACCCAGTCGCTGTCGGGGTCCTTGTTGATGACGACGCATTCGGTGCCGATGTATGGACCGCCGTCGAGTTCGTGCCATTTCACGGCCGGGAAGTCGAAGACGTTGACGTCATCGCCCATAATGACGTTTTCAAACAGCGGCCCGCTCTCCACTTCCACCGGCTCAATGGGCTTTCCCTCCCATTTTCCTGCGGCGCGATGGCGGATCACGGCGTCGAGATCGAGCGGGCCTACGAAGATTTTCGAGAAGCGCACATTGGTGAGCACGCGCCGGTCGGACCGACAGTTCTTGATGTCCTCGAACATGAGGGCCGGCGGATATTTGTCGCGCAGGCTCAGTTCATAAAGCGCGCCCATCTCCAGATGCGGGTCGGCGCCGGTGATGCGCTCCAGCTCCCCGCGCTTTTCCAGAATCTCGACGAAACGGCGCAAGTCCGAAAGCGCTTCAATGCGCTCGCGCTCCTCCTCAGAGGCGTTCATCCCTTTCGTCCTCCCCAATGGCGCGCGCGGCGCGCTCCGCTCGTGACCGGCGGTTTGCAAATCGAAATTTGATACAGATTTCAAATTGTGACAAGCCAGCAAGCCGTTGCCAAGGTCGTGATTTCTCAAAAATAGATATTCATTTCAAATATTGACAGAAGCTGGCGGCCACGGGATGCTTCCAAAAAACAGGACTCTTCGCGCTTGACGCGGGGAGCCACGCTCAGGGAGGGAGATATGTCGCGCGCGCATGGCCTCGCGGCCGCTGTTTGCGTCCTCGCGCTTGGCGCGGACGCTCTTGCGTCACAGGCCTGCGCGCAGGAGGCGCGGGCCCCGAGCTTTCAGGGCAAGACGCTGACGATGATCGTGGGGTTCGAGCCCGGCGGGGGCACGGACAGCGCTGGCCGCCTCATCGCGCAATTCATCGGCCGGCATCTGCCGGGCGCGCCGAAGGTGAACGTGCACAACATGCCGGGCGCTGACGGACTGATCGCGCTCAATCATTTCGTGCAGGCGGCCAAGCCGGACGGCGCGACGTTCACCATGGGCGCGAGTACGCAGGTGAGCCCCGCGCGTTTCCGCATGCCGCAATCGCGCTACAACCCCGCCGAGTTCGAATATGTCGGCGGCACAGGGCGCGGGGGCACGGTGCTGCTCATCAACAAAGGCGCGACCGCGCGTCTTCGCGACAAGGCGGCGGCGCCTGTCGCCATGGGTTCGCTCGGCGGCATGCCGCGTTCGGGCATGCTCGCCACCGCATGGGGCATTGAGTTTCTCGACTGGAACGCCCGTTGGGTGCTCGGCTATCGCGGCACCAATGATCTCATGATCGCGCTTGAGCGCGGCGAGATCGACATGACGGCCACCGGCAACATGTTTCTTATTGAGAAAATGGTGAAGACTGGCCGCTTCGAGATTCTCGCGCAATCAGGCCAGCTTGAGAACGGGCGTGTCGTGGGGCGGGCGGATTTCGGCGAGGCGCCGGTTTTTCCGCTCATCGTCGAAGGAAAAATTTCTGAGCCGCTGAAGCTGCGCAGTTTCCGTCTCTGGTCGAACCTGACGTGGATCGACAAATGGGTGGCCTTGCCTCCGCGCACGCCGGCGCCTGTGGTGGACGCCTATCGCGCCGCCTTCGCCCGGATGGCGCGCGATGAGGAATTTCTGTCCCTCGCGCGTAAAATCAGCGAAGATCTAGAGCCGCAAGGCCATGAAGACGTTCGCGCCCTCATTGAGACGGTGGCGAGCACGCCGGACGCCGCGGTGCGATATCTCGAGGACATGCTCAAGCGCCAGGGCCTCGACGTGAAAGAATGAACAGGCGCATGGGAGTGAACGTCAGAATGAACAGGTTCGTCGCCACGCTTGCGGCGCTTGTCGCCTTTTCCGCGCCGCATGCTTTCGCCGACGCCTCGCTCTATGCAGGCAAGACGGTGCGCGTGATCGTCAATTTTGCCCCTGGCGGGGCGGCGGATACGGAGGCGCGCCTGTTCGCGCGCTTCATCGGTGGTCTGCTGCCGGGCAATCCGCAGGTGCTTGCGCAAAACATCGCGGGCGGCGGGGGACTCTCCGGCGCCAATCATGTCGGGCGCTCCGCGCCAGACGGCCTCACCATGGGCTATCTGACGGGGGTGGGCGCGCGCGCTGCGTTCGAGCCGGAATTGTTTCAGGTTCCCTTCGCCCAGTTTCGCATGGTCGCGTACATCGAAGGCGCGACGATCTACTACGCGCGCCGCGACCTGAAGCCTCCTCTTGCGACCGCCGCCGATATCGTTAAGGCGCAAAACGTCTATGCGGGCGGGCTGAGCGCGGGATCCAGCAAGGATCTCACCATGCGCCTCACGCTGGAAATGCTCGGCGTGAAGCATGGATACATCACCGGCTATGCGGGCGCGGGCCCCCTGCGGCTGGCTTTCGAAAGCGGGGAGATCCACATGCTCTCCGATGGTCGCGCGACGTACAACACGTCCATTCTGCCCATGGTCTCGGCAGGGCAGGTGCTGCCGATTTATGTCGACACCGGTTATGACGGCACGTCGCTGTTCACGCCCAAAGGCAATCGCGACATGGGCCTGCCGCCCTTCCATGAATTCTACAAACAGGTGCGCGGCGAGGCGCCGTCGGGCCCTCTTTGGGAGGCCTATCTTGCGCTGCTCGCCTCCAACACCATGCTGCAGCGGATCATCGCCTTCCCGCCCAATGTCTCCAAGGCCCATGTGGAGACCATGCGCAAAGCGGTGCGCGCGCTCAACTCCGATCGCGACTTCATTGACACGGGCACGAAGGCCTTTGGCTTCGTTCCTGAATATGAAACAGGCGAGGATACGCAGGAGAAGATCGAGCGGATGACGCGCGTTTCTCCGCAAACGGCTGATTTCATCAAGGCGTATATCGCCAAAGGTCAGAACGCGGGCGCGCCTCGTTAGGCGCTTCTTGCGACGATTGGTTTGCGTCAATCAGCTTGCGCCCGGCTCAGGCCGGGCCTAGTCTGCCTGAAAGCGCCGACAAAAGGCGCACGGGTGATCAGGGGAGGAGCGCGATGTCTCGGGCGTTCGCACGTCGTTGTCGGCCGCCCGCGCGCATGGCCGGCGCTTCATGGCCTTTTCCCCTCCGTCCCGCGCAACTTCGTCGCGCTCTCCTTGCTCTCGCCGCCTTCGCTTGCGGCGGGCTGACGCCGGCCATGGCGCAGGCGCCCGCCGATTTCTATCGCGGAAAGACAATCAATCTCATCGTTTCGAGCAGCGCTGGCGGCGATTACGACATGCGCGGGCGCCTCGTCGCAAAGCATATGTCGCGCCACCTGCCGGGCGGGCCGAAGATCATCGTTCAGAACATGCCCGGCGGCGGCGGCCTGCGCGCGGCGAGCTGGCTCACGCACGTGGCGCCGCAGGACGCCACTGCGCTCGCCGCCTTGCAACAGCAGATCCCGCTGTCGCAATTGTTCCGCAAGACCGGGGTGGATTTCGACGTCGCGAAATTCCACGTCATCGGGAATACGTCGGCCTCGCCCATCGTGATCATGGCATGGACCGGCGCATCGGTGAAAACCTTCGACGATGTATTCGCGCATGAGCTTGTTGTAGGCGGAACCGGCGGCGGCTCCGCCTCCGTCCAATTGCCGCTCATGCTCAATGCGGTGTTGGGCGCCAAATTCAAGGTCGTGCCCGGCTATCCCGGAGGATCGGAGATCTATCTCGCCATGGAGCGCGGCGAAATCTCCGGCCGCGTCACGCAAAGCTGGTCGGGCTGGAAATCGCAAAAGGCCGACTGGCTGACGGAGCGCAAGATCACCCCGCTCGCTCAGGGCGGGCGCAAACGCCATGCGGAGCTGGCCGATACGCCCCTTCTGATCGATTTCGCGCGCAACCCAGACGACCGCAAGCTGATCGAGCTCATGCTGTCGTCCGATGAGGTCGCGCGCCCGATTTTCGCTCCGCAGGGCGCGCCGGCGGATCGCGTGGCGGCCCTGCGCAAGGCTTTCATGGCGACGATGGCTGATGCGGACTTCAAAGAGGAGGCGCGCAAGCTGAGTCTTGATGTGGACGCCATGAGCGGCGAGGAGGCGCAGGCGATCATCGCCGACATGATGGCCGCTCCCGCGGCTGTCGTGGAGCGCGCGCGCGTTTACGCCGGTTCGGGCGAATGACAGGGCGAGGCGCCATAGGGCCGCAGCAAGGGAGCAGGACATGAGGCGTTTCGCAGGCGCAGTTTTCATTCCAGCGGCGATGGCGCTGGCCGCGTCATCCGCAGGCGCGCTCGCGCAGGGCGGCGAGTCCAGAAGCGAGGAGGCGAAGAGCGCGGCCGCTTTCTACGAGGGGCGCAAGGTGTCACTCATCGTCGACACTTCGCCGGGCGGCGGCTACGACGCGTATGGGCGTCTTCTCGCGCGCCATTACGGCGCGCATATTCCCGGCGCGCCGACGGTTCTCGTGCAGAACATGCCGGGCGCTGGCGGGCTCACCGCCGCCAATTGGCTCGCGCAGGTCGCCCCGCGCGACGGCAGCGTGGTGCAGATCATGAGCCGCAGCGTGCCGCTCGCGCCTCTGATGGGGACGCCGGGCGCGCGGTTTGATCCGCTCACGCTCTCGTGGATCGGCAGCATGAATCGCGAGGTGCTGATCGCCTTTTCATGGTCCGCCGCTCAGGTCGAGGATTTCGCCCATCTCAAGCGCAAGTCCTTCACCGTCGGCGTGACGGGGCCTTCCGCCGACAGCGCGTTGTTCACCCGTTTGTCGAACAATCTTCTTGGCACAAAGCTCAACATCATCTCGGGCTATCGCGGCAGCGACGCCATCAATCTCGCCATTGAACAGGGCGAGAATGAGATTGGCACGGGCTCCTGGTCCTCTTTGCGCACGCGCAAGGCCGACTGGATTTCAGAAGGCAAGATAAAGGTTCTGGTGCAATTCGCTCTGGAAGGTCTGCCCGAATTGAAGGGCGTGCCGCTAGTCGGCGCGTTCGCACCCAATGAGCGCGCGCGCAAAGCCTTCGATATTTTTCTGGCGCCGCAGGAGATGGGCCGGCCCATCGTGGCGCCGCCGGCTTTGCCGGCTGATCGGCTTGGCGTTTTGCGCAAGGCGCTGCTCGCGACGATGGCGGACAAGGAGCTTCTTAGTCAGGCGGAACGACAGGGGCTCGATATCGATCCGATCGGCGGCGAGAAGGTTCTCTCCCTGCTCAAGGGGCTCTACGCCCTTGATCCGGATCTTGTGAAACTCGCGCGCGAAGCGGCGAAGCCGCCGGAATGAGCGCCAGACATTGATATGCAGGAGCAAATGGAATGAACGAACAGGTTTCGCAGACGCCGACCCTTCGCGACAAAGCGCGCAAATTCATGCTCGAGCCCTATCTGGATTGGGCTGAAGCGCAGGGCGTGCCCATCCATGAGGATTTCGCCATCGACATGCTGGCGATTGAGGCGAAGCCTTGGGACCGCATCGGCGCGCGCGGCGCGATTTGCCATCTCAAAGGGCGCGATGATTTTCTCACCACCTTTCTCTATGAACTGCCGCCCGGCGGATCGACGGCCCCCGTGCAGCACATATATGAAGAGGTCGTTTACGTTCTGTCAGGCCACGGCTCGACCACTGTGGAGGCGGCGGATCGCACGCATACCTTCGAGTGGGGGCCAAAGTCCCTGTTCACCGTGCCGCTCAATGCGAAATATCGCCATTTCAACACATCCGGCCGCGAGCCGGTGCGCCTCGCGGCGACGAACAATCTTACCTATCTGATGAACCTGTTCCGCAGCGAGTCCTTCATCTTCCACAATGCGGCGCCATTCCCTGAGCGCTGGGGCGAGCTTGGTTACTTTTCCGGCGAGGGGCAGCACATCGACGTTTTGCAGGGCCGACACCAATGGGAGACGAATTTCGTTCCCGACTTGTCGGGCTTCACGCTCAAGGCGATGCCGACGCGCGGGGCGGGCGGCACGAGTCTGCGCTTCATTCTGGGCGATGGATCCATCGGCTGCCACTGCTCGGAGATTCCCCCCGGCACCTACAAGAAGGGCCATCGCCACATGAACGGCGTCGTCATTCATGCGGTGACGGGTCATGGTTATTCGCTCCTCTGGTATGAGGGCGACAATGAGTTTCATCGCACCGACTGGCGCCATGGCGTGATTTACGCGCCGCCGGACGACATGTTCCACCAGCATTTCAATCTGTCGCCGGATCCCTCGCGCTATCTCGCGATCCAGATGGGCAGCGTGCGTTATCCCATGACGCAGGGCAAACGCGACATCTGGGCGGCGGACGGTAAATTCGCCAAGAAAGTCGACGAAGGCGGGATGCAGATCGAATACGCCGATCAGGATCCGCGCATTCACGCGCTCTGGCTCAAGGAAATGAAGGCCAATGGCGTCGAGCCGAAGATGGACGCCTTCATCAAGCCGTAAACGCAGGAACGGGAGGGCTGATCGACATGCATGACACCTCTGGTGAACGGGCGCTGCGCGCGCTCTTGCTTCTCTCGGTCTGCGTATGCGGCGCAGCCTCTCCCGCCTTCGCTCAGACGGGCGTCGCTGAATTCTACAAAGGCAAGACGATCAACGTCGGGGTCGGTGGAACGCCGGGCGGGGGCTATGATCTCGACGCGCGCGTTCTGGCGCGCCATCTTGGAAAATACATTCCCGGCGCCCCCACGCTCGTCGTCCAGAACGTACCCGGCGCGCGTGGGCTGACGAACGCGAACAGACTCTACGCCTCCGCGCGTCGTGACGGCACGGCTATGGCGGTGATCCAGCGCGGGCTGCTCACTGCGCCCTGGCTCAATCCGCAGGGCGTGCAATTTGATGTGATGAAGCTCAATTGGCTCTTCAGCACAGCCGCCGAGCCGGGCGTCGCGATCATGTGGCATACAAGCGGCTTTAAGAGCGCGAAGGACGTGCAGACGCGTGAGGCCGTGATCGGCGGGGCGGGTGATTCCGCGATCATTCCGCAGGTCTACAATTTCACCGCCGGCACGAAGTTTAAGATCGTGAGCGGCTATCCCGGCACGGCGGATGTGGTCCTTGCGATGGAGCGCGGCGAGGTGCAGGGGATCGGCTATTATTCCTGGAGCAATATTGCGGCGAAAAATCCTGAATGGCTGAAGGACAGAAAGATCAGCGTCCTTTTTCAGACTGGAGAAAAGCGCCAGCCGGGTCTCGGCGATGCGCCGCTGATCTCTGAGCTCGCCACGAGCCCGCAGATGCGTCAGGTGCAGGATCTCTGGCTCGCCCCGCTTGAGACGGCGCGGCCTTACGCCATGCCGCCGGAGACGCCGGCTGATCGTGTGGAGGCGGTGCGCAAGGCTTTCGGCGCTATGCTCGCTGATAAGGAGTTTCAGGAGGACGCGCGCAAATCGGGCATGCTGATTGACCCGCGCACCCATGCGCAGATCGAGTCCATGCTCAAGCGCATCGAGTCGACGCCGCCGGACGTGATCGCCCTTGCCCGCAAGGCTGTGACGGAATGATGAGGATCACACGAATGACGCATCTCATGCGCGTGGCGGGCGTTCTTGCGCTCGCGCTTTCGATCAGCGGAGCGCGGGCGGCTGAGCCGGGCACGGATGTCTATAAGGGCGCGGTCGTTTCCATCATCGTCGGCTATGGGCCGGGCGGAGGCTATGATCAGGCCGCGCGCGTTCTGGCCAAACATTTTCCGCGCTTCCTGCCGGGCGAGCCGCGCGTGATCGTGCGCAACATGCCCGGTGCTGGGACGGTCGCCGCCGCCAATCATGTGTACAACACCGCGGCGCGCGATGGCTCCGTGCTTGGAATTTATGCGGACATTTTGCCGCTCGCCCCGCTGCTGGGCGTGCAGGGCGTGCAGTTCGATGCGCGCGAATTCGGATGGATCGGCTCCATGGCTTCGCGCGGCACGCCGGTCGTCATCATGCGCGCGGATGCGCCGGCCCGGACTTTTGAGGAACTGCGCGTGAAGGAGACGCTGGTGGGGGCTTCGGGGCCTGACGCGACGAGCTCCTACGCGATATTGCTGAATGAATTGCTCGGCACGCGCATGAAGATCATTCAGGGGTATCGCGGCGGCACGGCGGAGATCGAGCTCGCCATTCAGCGCGGCGAGGTGCACGGGCGCGCCAGCGCGGAATGGGAACGAATCAAGAGCGCGGACTGGGTTCGCAAGGACGGAATCCGCGTGCTTTTGCAGATGTCGCTCAAACGCCATCCCGAATTGCAGGACGTGCCGACCGCGCTTGAGCATGCAAGGAACGACGACGACCGGAGCGTGATGGAGCTGATCTTTGGCAGCAGCCAGTTCTTCCGCGCTTTCTCAACGCCGCCGGGCGCGCCGCCCGAGCGTCTCGCCATTCTGCGTCGCGCCTTCGCTGAAGCGGTGAAGGATCCCGAACTCGTGAAGGATTATCTCCTCGTCCAGCCCGGCGGCGTGGATTACAGCTCGGCGGAGGAGATCGAGGCGTTCCTCGCGCGCGCCTACAAGCTCCATCCAGACGTTATTCGCAGGGCGTCGAAATTCATCGGCCAGTGAGCGGGCGGGGGGCAGCGGTCCTAACATCGACGCGATATGGCGGCGCAAGGCGACGATGCGGCGTCTTCAGTCCGCCAGGAACAAGGTGAAGATGCGGCGGCCGTCTTCATGTCGGGTTCTGATCCAGCCCTGATGCAGTTTTGCGATTTCCGACGTTATGTAGAGCCCCATGCCGGAACCGCTGGCGTTGACGTCGGGGCCGCGCACGCGGCGCTCGAAAATGTCTACGCCTTCAATCCAGGCTGCGTTCTTCTCGACGTTCTCTACGCTGAACTCCACGCCCATGTCCGCATCGTTCTCCGCGACCCGCACAATCACAGGGGCCCCGGGCGGCGAATAGCGCAGGGCGTTTTCGATGAGATTGCGCAGCGCGATGCGCAGCAGGATGGGATCGGCCGTGACGTAGAGGGGGGCGTTCTGCGCCTGCGTTTCAAGTCGCGCACGTTCGGCGACATTGAAATCCAACGTCACCATCTCGACAAGGAGCATGTGATCGCAGCGTACCGGATTGAATTGCTGGCGACGCTCGAGAATGGTCGCCGCGACGAGGGCGTTGGAGAGCGCAGTCGCAACCTTGTCGATCACCGCCTGCGCGCGCGCGATGGCCGCAGTCTGCGCCGCGCCGTCGGGCGCAACGAGCTGCGTGCCGATGGATTGCAGCGCAGCTGAGGCGTTGTTAAGCGGCTGGCGCACCTCATGGGTGAGGACTTCAATGAACCCTTTCTGCTCTTCGGCGACGCGGTTGCTTTCGCGCTCGCGCTCCTCGGCGTGGCTGCGTCGCTCAGCTTCCCGGATGGCGGTTTGCGCCGCCTCTGACTCAGCTTGATTGAGCTCATCGAACGCGATCACCACAAAGCCAATATGGGCGAGCACGCCCAGAAGGATCATAGAGCTGGACGTCAGTGTGTTGAAAGTCGTCGCCGCAAACAGGACGTTCGCGTCTGCGACGAGCGCATGGCCGGCGCGCAACACTGCGGCAAAGCCATAGGCGAGAGCGGAGGCTGCGATGAGCGAGCGGCCGAACCGGCTCTGCCGCGCGGAACTGCGCATGAGGACATAGAGCAGGCAGGCGCACAGGGAGGCGAAAACGATGGAATTGCAGAAGGTGCGCAGATTGGCGAGGCTCGCGTCCGCAAAGACGTTCAGGGCAAATAGCGCAGCGATGGCGCTCAGGGCCACGCGGCGAAAGGGGCGCGCGAAGTCTGGCTGGCTGAGGGCGATCACGCGAAAGTAAATCGTGAACCATGTGGAGAGCGCGAAGGCGATCATCGCTGGCCTGGTCGGCTCATCAATGAAAAAATAGAAGGCGACGATGCCGATAAGGGCCCAAAGGTCAGAATAGAACCAGTTCTTGAGCGAGGGCTTGCGGATGATCCGCCAGAGCATGCCCACCATGACGGTGAGCGCAAATAACATCCACACATGGGCGGTGAGGAGCGTGGGAAGGTGGAGGCTCACGTCGCGCCGCTCTTCAGCTCATTTGACGTGAAAGTTCGCGCCCAGCGCATAGCCCACGCCGTGCAGGGTGCGTATGGGCGCGGCGCGGTGGGTGGCCTGCTCCACTTTTTTGCGCAGGCGAAAGATGGCCGCGTCGAGATTGCGCGCGGAGCCAGCGTCCTGCACGCCAAGGCGGGCGGCCATGGTCTCACGATCGCAGCCCGCCTCACCCTGTTCAGCGAGCAACTGGAAGATCTGCAATTCAAGCGGCGTCAGTTTGGCGGCGCGTCCGTTTGAGCAGGCGAGCTCCGCGCTGGCGCCATCGAGCGTCCAGTGCGTCACGCCGCTGTCGCCCGCCGACACGCGATGGCTGACGGTGCGCATGGCCTGCAACACCTGATCGAAGCGCACAGGCTTGTTGAGGAACATGTCCGCGCCGGCGGACAAACCGGCGTTGAACGCATCCGGCCCCATACGGCCTGAAATAATGATGACGCCGGCGTTGGATTGCGCGCGGATGAGCATGATGACGTCAACGCCGTCGATGCCCGGGAGGCCGAGATCGACGAGGAAAAAATCATGGGAGGCGATGTCGCCGTCCGCGATGAAGGCTGAGCCGGACTGATAGAGGCTCACCTCAAGTCCCTGCGCGCGCAGGAAGCTGGCGAGGAATTCGCCGTACTCCACATCATCGTCAATGATGCAGATGCGCTTTGGTCCGCTGCGCTCCACCCGGTCCACCTGTGGCTCAATGACTCCGCCTGCCCGGCGCCGCGCGCGCGGATAAAGGGAGCAAACTCCGGATCAAGCTATAGCAAGGCTCACGAAAACGCGAAAGGAATCTGACGAGAAATTCCGTCATATGTGATGTCGCGCAAGGTCGCGCTCACGTCACCAGACGCCCATTGAGGTTGAAGAGGCGTGTGGTGAACCCGCGCAAAGTGAGCGCCTGCTGGGCGTCCGCCGGCAAAGCGGAGCGGATGGTGTTAGTCGACAGGGTGATGCGATCGAGCTTTGCGTAATATGTGTCGAGTAGGCTCTTGATGCTGTTCTCCGGCGTCGCGGTGACGCGGAAGCGCGTCTGGATGCGGCCGATGAGGTCGGGATAGGAATCCACGCGCGGGTAAGCCAGCGTAATGCGCGCCACGTCAGAATCGCTTGCTGTGATCGACGCGATGCGGTCGCGCGCGCCCTGGCTGATCGTGGACTGGGAGAGGTAGGCTGAAAGATTGGCGGAGGTGTCTCGCAGCTCATAGGTTTTGAACGAGATGTTCGGCAGGTTCGGCGCAATGGCGTCAATGATCTTGTGGTCGCTCACCTTCACCCGCGTAGGGCGCAGGTTGAGCGTCATGGACGCCCCGTCGGCGTCAAGCGCGGAGATTTGCGAGAGGAACGTATCCTGTAGTTTATTGCGCGAGGCGTTCAGCGCCACAATGTCGGCGCCGCGAAGGGAAATGTACTTGGTCGTCACATTGGCATCGGTCTCGACATCGAAGCCGCCGGAAAGTTCAAGTCCGCTCAGGCGTCCGGCGGCGAAAAGTTTCGTCAGGCTCGACAGAACGCCGGGCTTCTCGTCAGGCCGCAACTGGCTCCAGTCGTCGCGCACGGACACGTTCGTCACGCGCGGATCGCGGAAGGCGCGGCCAAGCGCGTCGGCTGCGGTGGCGTTGGCGAGCGTGATGGTGAAGGATTGCGCGATTTTGCGAACCACCGAATCGTAATCGGGGTTGGTCTGCGCGTCGATCACGATATTAGGCTTTTGCATCCGCGTTGCGGCGAGCTGGATGCTGGCGATATTGCTCCAGCTTTTTATTTCGTTGAAATTGTCGTCGTTTGACAGTTCCGTCGCATCGGTCGTCAGGGTCATGCGCGCAATGCGGTTCTTGATGGAGAGCGCTTCAATCGCGCGCGTCTCCTCAAGCGTCGCAGGTTCGCGCACCGCAAGGGCGAGGTCGTCGGATTTATCCAGCACATTGGCGCTGAGCGCCGCCACGTGGTCTGCATCGGCGAGAAGCGTTTTCGACACGAAGACCGGCTGCGGCGGGGCGTCGGAGAGAATGATTTCGCTGATCTTGCTCCAGTCCGGCGCGCTCCAGTCTCCGGCGGCGGAGGAGGCGATGGTCTGGGCCAATTGCGCGGCCGTGCCGACGACGGAATAGGCGTCGAGGGCTGCAAGGTCGGAGGCGACGCTCGCGGCTGCGGTGAAACCATCCGTCGCCCTGTAGGACACGGAGAGATTGGCGTCGAGCGTGTCGCCCGCAACAGCGCCCGGATAGACGGTGAGCAGATCGGTGAAGTCGAACGTGGCGCTCGCCGGCGTCGCTGCTGCGATGGCGAGACGTTGCGCTGTGTCGGAGATCGCAAGCGTGATGTGGGGATCGTAGAGCGTGCCGTCTTCGCGTTCCGTCGGCTTGGCGACGAGCTGAATAGCGGCCAGCGTCTCCTTCGCCGCATCGCTCAGTTTTTGCGGCAGGCTCGTGGGCGAGGGTGGCGAGGGGTTGAGAATGTTTTCGCACGCGAAGGTCAGAACCGGGCGTTTGGGGGCGTCGGGCGTGCTCGCCGCGCCTGTCGTCGCCTCGATCTCAAATTGCGCAGGATCGCCGACGAGGCCCACGCGCGCAGGATCGTCAAGCGCGGGGTCATCCGCGAAGCTCACCGAATGGGTTCCACCCAGAAGGCGCGGATCGACCGTGAGCCTCTCGCCTGAATAGGCCTTGCCTTGATTGACGATCTGGACGCTCACGATCTCGCCGTCACCGTTGACGATGACGTCGGCGGTCGCGCCTGAGCCTGCGCCCGAGCCGGATTCAAGCAGCGGCACGTTTTTGTAGACGCCCGGCGTAAAGCTCGCCGCGGTGGCTATGGACGTCTGGTCGAGGGCGCGCACGGCGCCTTCCGCGGGCGTGTCCAGCGCGGTGAGGCTCGCGATGGCGGAATTGGTCGCCGCGCCCACGCTCGTCACGCGCGCCGTGATCGAGTCGACGCGCAGCGGCGCGGCGCGCTTGGCGTTGAGGTAGAGCGGGCTTGCGATATCGGAAAGTTTGTTGATGAAGGCGATGGACTTGTCTGCGCCCAGAACCGTCACGTCGTCAGTGACGGCGACCGCCTCCACAAGCGGGTCGCGGATGAGCGTCGCGAGGTTCGCGACCGTGGCGTCCGTCACTTTCACTTTCGCCGGCGGTTCGATGCGCGCGAGGGCGGCGCGCCCCTCGGCGTATTGCGCATAGCTGATCTCAAGCGGCGCGTTGGTCCGGTCGGTGAGCGTGATCGCGCTCACATTGCCCATTTGCGCGAGTTTGGCGGCGTTGGCCAGAACGTCGGCGGTTGAGCCGGTCACGGGCACGCCAGCGCGCAGCGTCTTGAGGAGCGGGGCGTTGGCGAGAACGCTCGCAATGTTCTCGCCCGGCGCGATGGTGAAAGAATCGGCGTCTTCCGGCGCGCCGGAAAAGGTGAAGGTGAGGCCGTCGAAGACGAGCGGTCCCGTTCCGCTGACGAAGCGGTCAGGATCCTGCGCGGTGCTGACGCTCCACGCGCTGGCGTCAGCATCGTAACGCGCGACATAGTTTGCGCCGGGCGTGCGCGCGACGCCGGTGACTGTCAGTCGGGCCGAGCCCGCATTGGTCTCAGCCGCCTGCGCGGTTGGCGCGCGGTCGGAGCCCGAGCCTGCGATGTGGATCTGAAACGGCTTGCGCAGCGTGTTGATGGTCTTCGCCTGCGCCGCAAGATTGGCGGCCGTGTCGACGATGGCGATCTGGCTGAAGGTCGTGAGCGCGTTGAGCGCCACGGCGTTTCGCGCCACATTGGCTGCGGTGTCGGTGAAATTGATGGAGACGACGCGGCTGTCCCTGCGCAGGCCCGCGGCCTGATCCGCCTTGCAGTCGCGCAGCGCGACGAGATAGTTCGCCGTGGTCGCGGGCGGTTTGGGCTGGATAGCGTCGAGCACGTTTTTGCCGGCGGCGTATTGCGCCTGCGTGAGGCGCAGCAGGCCAACGTTGCGCGCCCCGTTCTGGAAGCCTGGAATGGCGATGCGCGCGTCCGGGTCCGTGACCATGGCGATCTTTTGCAGGCCGGGCAGGGCGGCGAGCTTGTCGAAATTCGCTTCGATGTTCTCCGGCGCGTCGACCACGAGCCAATTGCGCCGCACGGAGTCGGGCAGGCTTGAGAGAATGTTGCGCGCGTCGAGAATCTCCTCGCTCGAGCCCATCACCTCGAGCGTCGTGAAACGGTTCAGCACGTCGGGGTCGGCGTATTGGATGTCGGCGGCGGGGAAGGGCTCGGTGACGTTGAGCGTATAGGGCGTCTGGATCGCGTCGAACAATTGGATGCGGTCGAGGAAGACGCCCGGCGTCACGGCGAGAGTCGCGCGATCGGTGAGATTGACGCCGGAGAGATTGCCGTCGTCGAGCAGGTCCTGCAGATCGCCGAGATTGGCGAGCAGGTTCGTGCTCGTGTCGGTGATGGAGAAGACTTTCTTCGATCCGTCGGCTTTTTCGAGCTGGTTGTATTGCTGGAGCAGCAGAGCCTGCGGGATCGATAAGGGTTTGCCGGCGTCGAGCGCCTTGTCGATGGCGGCGAGCGCCTTGGCGGCGTCGGAGAGGGAGATCTGGTTCGGGCGCGGAATGGCCCCGGTCGCGCCCGTCTGCTTGACGAACGTGCTCGTGACCTGAGCCGTGGTGAGCCCGAAGGTCGTGGAATTGGTCAATCCGCCGATCAAATGCCGTCTCGCCGCTTGCGCCTCGCGCTGGTCCGCGCGTCGCGCAGCAATCCCCATGCCAATAGAAACCTGCATTTTTTCAGGCGCTTATGGCAGGGGGCGGGGGCGCGCGCCGCCTTATGCGCGCGGGGCGGGGCGCCTGCGCGCCATGCGCCTCTCGCCTTGGCTCGCGGCCCGCGCTATCGATTGGCGAACGTGAAAGAGAGCCCGAACGGGCGCGGGACAGGAGACGACAGCCATGGAGGACGCGAAGCGTCGCGGCGAGGCCCGCGCGCCCTTGAACGGAAGGGCGCTGGACCTCTTGCGCCGCTTTCCCACGGCTTTCGATCTGCGCGCGCGGGCGGCCTGGCGCATGCCGCGTTTCGCCTTTGAATATATGGACGGCGGCGCCGGCGCCGATGGCGGCGTGAAGCGCAATTGGGACGCCCTCGACGCGGTGGAGCTTGCGCCGCGCTACGGGCGCGTGGTGGCGCCGCCGCCAGCCGATTGCGTTTTGTTCGGCCGCGCCTTCAGCGCGCCGCTTGGCGTGTCGCCTATCGGTGGGCCGGGCACGGCCTTTCCCGGCGCCGAGCTTTATCTTGCGCAAGCCGCGCAGGCCGCGCGGGTGCCTTACACGCTGGGCGTTCTCTCCGGCGTCGATGTGGAGCGTGCGGCGCAATTGGCGCCGGATGTTTTGTGGTTCCAGCTCTATCGCTTCGCCAACGAGGGTCATCGCATCGGGCTTGATCTTGCGCGCCGCGCCGCCGCCGCCGGCGTTCATGCGCTTGTGCTCACCATCGACACGCCCATCCGCACCATTCGCCCGCGCGAGGTGAAGGCGGGCATCGTCAACCCCTTCAAGCTCACCATGCGTCTGCGGCTCGACGCCGCGCGCTCGCCCTGGTGGACAGCCTCGCTGTTGAAGAACGGCATTCCGCGCTTCGCCTCGCTTGCGCCTTACATGAAGCCGTCTTCCTCGCTCGCGGAGGCGGCGGCTTTCATCCGCCGTGAGCAAGGCGGCGCCTTCACCTGGGAGGAGATCGCGAAATATCGCGATGCATGGAAAGGCCCGCTCGTGCTGAAGGGCGCGCTTCATCCCGCCGATGCGGAGCGCGCGGTCGCCATGGGGGTCGATGGCCTTTTCGTCACCAATCACGGCGGACGCCAGATCGACGCTCTGCCTGCCTCCATTGACGCGCTGCCGGCGATCCGCGCAGCGGTCGGCTCACGGGCGACGCTCATTTTCGACAGCGGCGTGCGCTCGGGCGTGGACGTCGCGCGCGCCATCGCCTGCGGGGCGGACGCCGCCTTCGCAGGCAAATCTTTTCTCTGGAGCCTTGGCGCGCTCGGCGCCGAAGGGCCCGCCCATCTCATCAATGTCTATACGGACGATCTGCGCGCCGTCATGGGCCAGACGGGATGTCGGAGCGTGGAGGAGCTGCGTCTCCTCGCGCGCCGTCATCCCGGCGCGTGGACGTCCGCAGATTACGAGGCGCCGCCGGCGCCGGGAGCATGACGCATGACACGACAGATGAAGCTTGCGGCCTATTTCAACCCCACCGGCCACCACGTCGCCTCGTGGCGCCATCCGCGCGCGCAGGCTGACGCGCATATCAGCATCGACCATTATGTGGACGCCGCGCGCAAAGCGGAGGCCGCGAAGTTCGACATGATCTTCCTCGCCGACAGCAACGCCTCGCGCAACGCGCATATCGACGCGATCTCGCGCTCGGTGCAGTTCATCGCGAATTTTGAGCCTTTGACGCTTCTGTCCGCGCTGGCCATGGCGACCTCGCGCATAGGCCTCACCGGGACGGCCTCCACCACCTATCAGGAGCCCTATATTCTCGCGCGCAAGTTCGCCTCCCTTGATCACATCAGCCATGGACGCGCGGGCTGGAATCTCGTCACCTCCACCCAGCCCGCCGAGGCGGCCAACTTCGGTCGCGACAGCGTGCTCGCCCATAAAGAGCGCTACAGCCGCGCGCGCGAATTCGCGCAAGTGGTGCAGGGCCTCTGGGACTCGTGGGAGGACGACGCCTTCGTGCGCGATCTGGAGTCCGGCCTTTATTTCGATCCCGCAAAACGTCATGAGCTGAATCACGTCGGCGAACATTTCCGCGTGCGCGGCCCGCTCAATTCGCCGCGTTCGCCGCAGGGCTATCCGGTGATGGTGCAGGCGGGCGCCTCCGACGAAGGGCGCGAGCTCGCTGCGGAATTCGCTGAGGCGATCTTCTCGCCCCATCTCAACATTCCCGAAGCCAAGGCCTATTACGACGACGTGAAGGGGCGCATGGCCAAATATGGCCGCGCGCCCGATCACCTGAAAATCCTGCCGGGCCTCAGCGTGGTTGTTGCGGAAAGCGACGATGCGGCGGCGGAGGATTTCAATCTTCTGCAATCTCTGATTCATCCCATGGTGGGCCGCGAGATTCTCTCCACCATGCTCGGCGGCATCGACCTGTCGCCCTATCCGCTCGATGAACCTCTGCCTGATCCGCTGCCGCCGACGAACGGCAGCAAGGGCCATTACGATAGCATCGTCGCCATGGCGCGGCGCGAGAACCTCACCATTCGCCAGCTCGGCGAGCGTTGCGCAGGGGCGCGCGGCAAGAACGCCATTCACGGCGGGCCGAAGAAGGTCGCCGACTATATGGAGGAATGGTTCGTCGCCGGCGCCTGCGACGGCTTCTGCGTCATGCCGCCCTATATGCCGGGCCAGCATGATGATTTCTGCCGCCTCGTCGTGCCCGAATTGCAGAAGCGCGGGATCTTCCGCAAGGAATATGAAGGCGCGACCCTGCGCGAAAACCTCGGCCTGCCGCGCCCGAAGAACCGCTACGCGAAGTAAGCGCGCAGAAGCTTGCGCGCGCTCACGCGTCAGCGCGTGAGGTGGGTGATGAGAATGTTCGCGCCGATGGCGGCGAGCGCTATTCCGCCGAGGAATTCGGCATAGCGTCCCGTGCGCGCGCCCAGCACGCCGCCGAGCCGCAGGCCCACGAAGGTCATCGCGAAGGTGACGACGCCGATGGCGAGCAGCGTGAGCGGAATGTTGTCGCTCACCAGAGCCAGCGTCACGCCGACGGCGGTGGCGTCCACGCTGGTGCCCGCCGCCGTCACGGCGACGGCCGTCCATGTCGGATTGACGGGCGCCTTCGCCTCGTCAGCCGCGGGATCCTCGTTCATGCTCTTCCAGACCATGCGCAGACCAAGCAGGCCAAGCAGAGTGAAGGCGATCCAGTGGTCGTATTCGTCGATGGAATCGGCGAACTGCATGCCCAGCAGGTAGCCGATGAGCGGCGCCAGCGCCTCCAGCACGCCGAAGCCCAGCGCGATGCCCGTCGAGCGCCACATGGACAGGCCGGGAAAGCGCGCGCCTTTCGCGATGGAGGCGGCGAAGGCGTCGGTGGACAAGCTGAAAGCGATTAAGGCGGTCTGGAGCATGGATGGACCTCGAGCGTGCGGCGCGCCTCTTTCAAGGCGTCCCGCATCGGTCTCGTTGAAGCGTCCATCCGCCCGCGTCGCCAGGGCCCCCGCACATGCGGTCCGCCCAGTCTGTTGACGACGCCGCGCCCTTTCGGGCGCCAACTACTCCCCAATGCGCGCCCTTGTTAGACGCTCGCCCGCCTCCCCGCAAGCGCGCCCTTGTGTTTTTCGGGCCATGCGACAATCTCACCCAGTCGCGCCTTTGGACGCACGCTTGGATGCAAGCTTGGATGCAAGCTTGGATGCACGACGGGGAGGGGACATGACGCTCGCACGTAGAATTTGCAAACGCTTTGCATTTGCTCTTATGGGCGCTCTGGCGCTTGGCGGAGGCGCTCAAGCGCAGGAGGCCAATTGGCCCACGCGGCCGATCACGCTCATCGTGCCCTATGCGGCGGGCGGTCCGGTGGACACGGTGGCGCGCATTCTCGCGGCCCGCGTCACGGAATTGCTCGGCCAGCAGATGGTGGTGGAGAACGTCGCGGGCGCGGGCGGGATGATCGGCTCCCAGCGCGTCGCGCAGGCCGCGCCCGATGGTTACACGGTCCTCTACGGCGGCAGCGCTGTGCTCGCGCAGAATCAGGCGATCTACAAAAAGCCGCTCGTCGATGGGAACAAGGATTTCACCTTCGTCAGCATGTTCGCCGATCAGGCGCGCGTGCTCGTCACGCGAAAGGATATGCCGGCGACCGACCTCAAATCCTTCTTCGCCTATATGAAGGCCAACGAGGCCAAGGCCAATTACGGATCGGCGGGCGTGGGCTCCGGCAGCCATGTGTGTCCGATCATCATGGACAAGACGAACGGCACGAAGATCGCGCATGTGCCCTATCGCGGCGCGGGCCCGGCCTTGCAGGATCTCATCGCGGGCCGGCTCGACTTCATGGCGGAGCAGATCGCGTCCGTCGGCTCTCATGTGGAGGCGGGCGCGATCAAGGCGCTCGCGATTCTCGGTCGCGACCGCGTGCCGCTTCTGCCCAACGTGCCGTCGGCTGAGGAGCAGGGCTATCCGGTGCTCGATTGCGGCTCGTGGCAGGCGCTGCTTCTGCCGCGCGGCGCGCCGGACGCCATCGTGCGTAAGCTCGCCAAGGCGGTGAACGACGCGGTGGAGACGCCGGCGACGCGCGAGCGCCTGTTCAAAATCGGCGTGAGCATTCCTCCGCCGGAGCGGCGCACGCCGGAATTCCTCGCCGATTACACGCCGAAGGAAGTGGTGCGCTGGGGCGCGATCATTCGCGAGGCGGGCATCACCGCCGATTGAGGCTCGCGAGATAGTCGCGCGCGCGGGCGAAGACGGACTCGAACATCGGCGCGGTGAGAACGCCGGTGTTCGTGTTGTAGCGCGAGCAATGATAGCTGTCGAAAACGCGAAGCCCCGCGACGGGTTCGTGTTCGGCGCCATGGGCGAAGGGAAAGGCCGCAAGCCGCGCGCCCAGCGCGCGCAAGAGGCTCTCATGGGCGATGCGCCCAAGCGCGACAGCCGCCTGCGGAGGCGCGGCTTTCGTCGGTTTCTCCGCCTGCGGCAGATAAGGCGTGAGGAAACGCCGGCAGGTCGTAATTTCGGCGGGCGTCGGCTTGTTCTGCGGCGGCACGCAGCGCACCGCATTGACGATGCGGCAATCGATCAGCGTGAGCCCATCGTCGGGCCGCGCCTCATAGACGCCCTTTGCAAAGCCGGTTTTCAGCAGCGTTTCGAAGAGCAGATCGCCGGCGAAATCGCCGGTGAACGGACGCCCGGTGCGATTGGCGCCGCGCAGGCCCGGCGCAAGGCCCACGATGATGAGCCGCGCATCGGCGGGGCCGAAGGTGGGCACGGGCGCATTGCGCCAGGAGGGCTCCTGCGCGCGCGCCTGCTCGCGGAAAGCGACAAGGCGCGGACAGAGAGGACAATTGAAATCGGGCTCCGCAGCTTCAGCCGCAGAGCCCGTGGACGCCTTCGAAACGCGAGCCATGCAAAGCCCCCGCGCGGAAAAAGAGCGGTGCGCCGCGCCTCAGTCTTCGCCGTCGCCGCCGGGAGCGCCACCGGCGGGCGCTGAGAGTGGACGACGCTCCTGCGTGAAGCGCTGCGGACGCTCGTTGCGGTCCACCGGATCGCGGCCGATGCGCTGGGCGAGCTGGAGCAGATCCACGAATTCATCCGCCTGACGGCGCAATTCGTCGGCGACCATGGGCGGATGGGTCGTGATGGTGGAGACCACCGACACGCGCACGCCCTTGCGCTGCACCGCCTCCACGAGGCATCGGAAATCGCCGTCTCCGGAGAAGAGCACCATATGGTCGATGCGCTCGGCCATCTCCATGGCGTCCACCGCCAGCTCGATGTCCATATTGCCCTTCACCTTGCGGCGGCCCAGCGAGTCCACGAATTCCTTGGTTGGCTTGGTGACCACGGCGTAGCCGTTGTAGTCGAGCCAGTCGATGAGGGGACGGATCGAGGAATATTCCTGATCCTCCACCAGCGCCGTGTAATAGAAGGCGCGGATCAGCCGACCCTTGCCCTGAAACTCCTTCAGGAGCCGCTTATAGTCGATGTCGAAGCCGAGGGATTTGGCGGTCGCGTACAGATTCGCGCCATCGATGAACAGCGCGATTCGCTCTTGATCAGCCATTATGAACATCCGCGTCGGGTTTTAGGAACGACTTGGTAGCCGCAATGAATAAAGAGCAATAACGACGTCGCAAACCCGGTGAACCGACGCCGCCCGCATGCGAAACGCAACGCGTGCCTGCCTTTGCGACAATCAGTCCTTCAATCGAATGAAGTCAAGGCGTAAAGTTCGAACTATCCGCAAAAAGCCAATCGAGAGAAGGCAACCTTTCAAAAATTTAACATGAGCGAAACCTTGTAACGTCGCGGCGCGGCCACACTCGCAAGATC
>Ga0315899_10000515_pt1 | contig 46382 bp, 32 predicted proteins | sample LakEriMetagenome_2_FD_203518 | JGI IMG/M metagenome (GOLD analysis project Ga0315899, IMG submission 203518) | Freshwater fungal communities from buoy surface, Lake Erie, Ohio, United States - Buoy 4 MA112 | ecosystem: Environmental > Aquatic > Freshwater > Lake | place: USA: Lake Erie, Ohio...
TTCATCGATATGTGGCAGCTAGTCACTACCCTATCGATTGGGGAGGAACAGCACCAACAACCTACCCCAGTACTCGCGACTGGGGCGAATAGTTCCTCTTGCAAGCCTCTTGTAGTTACGGCAGCCCCGCCCCGAAATTCATGGCCCCGTCCGACTAGCCATTCCTCCCCGGCGTGCCATGCCGTAACTGCATTGCTTCGCAATTTGTTACGGCCTACAAGAATCTTACCCGGCAAATCATTCCTCCCCGGCGTGCCATGCCGTAACTGCATTGCTTCGCAATTTGTTACGGCCTACAAGAATCTTACCCGGCAAATCATTTCCCCTCCGGCGTGCCATGCCGTAACTGCGTCGCTTCGCGACTTGTTACGGCCTACAAATTTGTTACGGCCTACTGGGCGGGGTGAATTTTCTTTTTTTGGCACAATGGACGACATGGACAGACTATAATGAGGTCGGCGTGGCGACCAGTCGCGTTCCATCCCACCTCGTGGCCCACCCCCATTCTGCCACTATCCGTTAAGAATTGTCTTCAATGAGTCAGCATCCTTCCCGGCCCAACCTCAGCCTCCGTTTTCGCATACGGCTTCGGATTTCCGAATTGCTTCGGGTCGTTGCGATACTTGTTTGCGTTTCTTGCGGTACACATCCTGCAAAAGGCCAAACCAACGACGTCACTAGACTTATTCATCCCGATGTCGCAGACAAAATCAGTTTGACCGATGCCCAGAGGGCTGAAATACAGAAAGGTATACAAGACAAGACCTCTGCGGTTGCCTCTGCGGTCGAACCTTCTGAAAAAGCAAAAATTGCGTCCGAGTTCGACCAAAAAATCTTGGCTCAACTTACCGACGAGCAGCGAGCCATGTTCGCAAATCTCGAGCCGCTCAAAAAGCTCAAGTTTCAATTTCGAGACATGAAATGGGACGAAGTGCTCGCATGGTTCGCCGAACAACAAGACCTAACACTGGTCATGGATCGTATCCCCCCCGGTTCGTTCACCTACATGGATGTTCGAGAGTACACGCCGAGCGAGGGAATCGATCTTCTTAATAGTGTCCTTATGACGCGACGATTCGCCTTGGTGCGTCGTGAGAAGATGCTCGTGGTTATGGAGCTGGGAGACTCGATTCCTCTGGAACTCATTCCACGCGTCACCCAGGACAAACTGCTAGGACGCGGACAATTCGAATTGGTTAGCGTCATTTTCCCCTTAGGTGGACGACCGATCGAATCGGTGCTTAATGAAGTAAAGCCCTATTTAAGTGACTTTGGTAGGGCTATTCCGCTAGCCCAAGGAGGACAGCTACTGGTCGTTGAGAATGCTGGCAAGATGAAAACGATCAATGAGCTCATCGCATCGGTCCCCGTACCACAACGTCCACCCAAACCTGAAGTCCCCCCGCCACCTCCGCAACCGGTGTTCGCTGCCTATCCAATTGCGGGGCTAGATGCGACGGCAACACTCAAGACCATTCAAACTCTCGTGCCAAGTACGCAAATCACGGTTGATCCGAGGACCAATGTCTTAAGCGCATTCGTGGTTCCTGCTCAGCAAACGGCGATCAAATCGGCCCTCGATCAGATGATCGCTAGTCACTCGCAATTACCCAGTAATCGAGCGATGGCCTATCGTGTTCCCCCTACTGCGATTCTTGAGATTGTTAAGCACGTTCAAGCGCTCGTGCCGGAGGCCTCGGTTCTGCCGGTTTCAGATCGAATTCTGGTGTCCGCTTCCCCCGAACAACAGCAGATCGTTCGCGATGATTTAGCCAAACTCGATATCTACCCCGTTGAAGAAACAGGTAGAAGCATCAAATTCTTCGCGCTAGATCCGAAAATGCTGACGACGGTAGAGTCGTCGCTCAAGGCGATTATGCCCAGTATTCAGGTCGCCGCTAATTCCACTGCTGGAAGCCTTATCGTTCGCGGTTCAGTCGATGAACTACAACTGGTTACAGAAATCGTTGACAGCTGGAAGCAGTCGTCGTCGAATGCGAATCTTAAGCTGCGTTCTTTTCCGCTCGATCGACCAGTAACAGCTGCATGGTTGACGGTCGTGGCAAAAGTTGTTCCTAATGCTACGACTTGGCTGGATGAAGAGGGGCTAAAGCTCACGGTGCTGAGTTCTCCCGACGAACTGCAAAAGCTTGAATCCAACCTTGCATCGCTGGTCGAGCAGATTCCCAAACCGGTAGAGCGTTTGCTTCGAGTTTACACATTGTCCAAGTCGCAATTGAGTCGTCGTTCGATGCTAAGTGAACTTCCTCAAAAGCTGAGCACGATGAAACTTCTCGACAGCCCTGACAAGCGAGAGTTGTACGTCTGGGGAACCGCAGAACAACAGGAAGAGTTTAGCAAGCTTCTCGAGGGGATCGGCGCACCGTTACCAATTTCAGATCCAAAGATTCCGAAAACCTACAAGGTTGATTTCCAGAATGTGACGCTGGTGCAGCAAATTTTGACAGCAGAATTTGCAGACGCCACGATTACGCTTGATACAGAAGGCAAGATGTTTACGGTTGTTGCCGAGGAGCCAATACACGCACAACTGGCTGCTCGACTCTCGCTCTTTCAAGAAAACTTTCCCAAAAAATCCCCTACGCGTTTAGAAAACTATGCTGTGAAAGGGATGACAGCGGAAATACTACAAACGACGTTAGCGCCCTTGCTTGCCAAAGCTCGGGTAAATGTCGATTCAAAGAATGCTCGGCTTTTGGTGACCGCAGACGAAGAAACTCATGCCGAAATCGTTAAACTCATTACTGCGTTAACCGACTCCGCTACACCTAGCATGCAGAAAGTGGCCATCGTTTATCCGATCGATCATGCCAAGGCAACTCAAGTGAAATTGGTGATTGATCAACTCGGTCTAGGAGTACAAACGGTCGCTGATGATATCTTGAAGCAGGTTGTGATTACAGGCACTATCGAAGATCATGCTGCGGTAAAGACCATGGTTTCGCAGATGGATCGTCCATCCCTGGGAGCCACGGATAAACAGATACGAACATTTGATACCAAGAAGGTTTCGTCTGCGTATTTATTACCAGTTTTGCAAAAGCTCTGGCCCGAGGTAGAGTTTTCGGCAGATCCAGCCAATAATCGAGTGATCGCTTCAGGAAGCGTGCGACAACTGGATGCTGTCACGGCTGCAATGGATCGATTGATTGCATCTCCTGACGGAAACAAGCAAACGGTAAAGACCTATTCCATCGCCTCGGGAGATATGGTCACGTTACCAGCCATTCTGGGGCAGATTGCGCCACAAGCTTTATTGAGTCCAGACGTTACCTCGCGGACCGTTACCGTTTGGGCTAGCGAAGAGCAGCACGAGCGAGTGGCTCAAGCGATTGAACAAATATCTAAAGTCGCCCAGAGTGCAAAAACTCCGATGACATATAGGGTAAGCCCGACCCATGCTGCGCCGATTCAGTTAGCCATCCAGGCTTTAGTTCCCAACGTCAGTGCTGCTGTGATTGGAACGACGGGTCAGCTTGTTGTTGTTGGATCCGAAGCTCAACAACAAAAGGTATCCGAGATTATCGAGATGCTGTCGAAGGAGTTAGATCAATCCAATCGAACGGTCCGTGTTGTCAAGATTGATCCTGAAAAGGTAGATCAAGTTTCCTTGGCCAGTGCTTTACAAGGCACGATTCCCACGACGGTTAAGGTGGAATCCAATGTTATCAATAGAACGATTATGATTATTGGCACCTCTGAGGAAGTTGAATCTGTAGAGAAGAAGATCGAAGAACTCAAGTCACAAGTCCCGGCTCCTCCTGCACTGTCTGTTAAACAGTACCCAATAAATACATCGGATAGCACGACTCTGTTAACTGTGTTCAAGTCGGCTTTCCCAGCGGTAACCGTTGTTCCCGATCTCGTTCAGAAAACTTTTGTCGTGACGGCGAGCGAGGAGCAGCATGCTAAGGTTAGTGAATTTTTGAAAGGGTACGACCTGCCACGGTCTCCTGCGTTTTTTGATTTGAAGCCTCAAAGCAGCGTATCTGTTTTGGCATCGCTGAAATCGCTCTATCCCGGTGTCACGATGACATTCGATGCGTCAGTGAATCGTATCATGGCGATCACTGATGAACAGCAAAAAGGACGAATTGCAGCATCAATCCAATTGTTGGAAACAGGGCTTGATACTGGTGAGAAAACGGCCAAGGTATTTACGATTGACGCCGAAAAGTACGACGTTCTTGCCTTGGCAACACTACTAAAACCAATGTTGCCAACCCATATAACAGTTGAAGCGAACGCCCGGAGTGCGACGATACTGGCTATCGGAACGGAATCGGATCTGAACGAAGTGCAGTCTAAGCTGGATAAGCTCCAGCAGCAGATGCCTATCGTCGATAAGGGTAAAACTCATGTGTATAAGCTTCAATACGCACCAGCGACTAGCGCGACCGGTATCAACACCATCGTTACGACCTTGTACAAGGACGTAACATCCTACGGTGATCCTGTAAATGGAACGTTAGTCGTTACTGCATCGCCTGCACAACATGAGCAGATTGCGTTAATCGTACAAGGCTACGACCAAGGAGCGAATGACTTGGAGACCCAGGTTTTCACATTGACCAAGGCGGACCCACTCTCGTTGAGAACTGCATTAGCAGGAAGCAATCCTCGAATCACGATAACTGCCGATACAGCGACTAACAGTTTGATCGTTACCGCTCCTGCGGGGCAGATGGAGCGAATCGAAAAAGCGGTTCGAGAAGTCGAAAAGTCCGAGGATCAACTCAAAGAGACGCAAACCTATAGCCTCCTGTCTGCCGAACCGACTGCGTTGGCCCGGGCACTAAGCATTAGTTACCCGAAGGCCACGATAACGGCGGACGCAACGAATGGTACTCTATTCGTTGCTGCGACCAGCCAGGAGCACCAAGCGATTAGCAAGCTCGTAGAAGATTTAAATGAGCTTCCGACAGGAAGTGCAAACATGAAAGTCATCCCGCTTCAGCATTCCAGTCCTGAGGCATTGGCTAAGTCGATTACTACCGCCTTGGGGCCACGGTCGAGATTGGTTGTAAGTGCTCACAAGGAAACGAAATCCCTTTTTGCCGTTGGCAGTCAAGCAGAATTACGGACCTTTGAACAACTGGTTCAGCAGCTCGATGCCCCTGAGCAGCTCGATGACAATCGACAGTTTGAGTCATTTCCTTTAAAAGGAGTTGATGGTACATCTCTCGTATCATCGCTTACCAAACTGGTAACAGGTAGTGGAGAGCCTGCTGACATCAAATACGATGCATTGAATGGCCAATTGTTGGCTGCTGGTACCAAGGAGCAAATTGCCAAGATTAAAGATGCATTAAGCAAATTTGATGCACCGAAGCGCGATTTTGAGATATACCCCTTGATGGCAATTGATCCCTTTACGTTTCGAACGGCTGCCGAAGCACTCTTTGAACAAGAACCAGGCAATAATCCCCCAACTATAAACGTAGACAGCAGTTTGCAACAGGCTTTGGTTCACGGCACAAAAGATCAGTTAGAGCGAATTGAACAGCTTATCGAGCGCATGAACAAAGGAGCACCAACTACCAAGGCAAGCAAACGCGAAGGGGTGCGTTTTGTGCCAGTGAATCGGGATCCGCAATCTTTGCTGCAGAATGTCGAGAAGCTTTGGCCCAAGATTCGTTCTAATCCGATCCAGGTCATCGACCCGAAGAAGATTCAACGAATCACACCTGGCGATTCCCAGTCAAGTAACGAATCTAACAAGAGAATTGGCAAGGAAACTCATTCCAACCGTGAGCGATTCGTATCTTTGCAAGAATCGGCGAACGCCGACTCCCCGCCAGTCGTTTTGATTACAGGCGATGAGCAATGGACCATTGCATCCGAGGATGAGGAAGCGTTAAACCAGTTCGAGTCGCTGTTAGAGACTCTTTTGAATCCTGGCGTGCAACCTTATGCCAATGCCGGTAATTTTGCGGTGTACATTTTGCGTCACGCAGACGCGACCGAGGTTCGAGATCTGTTAATGGACCTTTTTGGTGTGTCGAGTCAAAGGTCCGTGTTTGGCAGTTCGATGCAACGGCTCAAAATCGTGGCAGATCCTCGTATTAACGCCTTGGTAATTGGAGGAAATCTTGCGGAACGCAAGACTGCGGAAGAGCTTTTAGGAGTTATTGATTCGGAGGAACTCATCGACAGGTTGCAGCAGATCACTCCAAAGATCGTATCCCTCAAAACAGCGAATGCAAAGAACGTGTTGGATGTTCTCCAGGACATTTACAAGTCTCAGTTGTCCGCAGGCGCTGGTAGAAAACCGCTTCCTATACCGGAAGGAGTTTCCACGGAGGTGGCTACGATTTTTCAACAACTGAATGCGGCTGCGTCTGGCCCGCTGCTAACAATCGCCATTGACCCAACCTCCAATTCTCTCGTTCTTAGGGGACCGGGCGAATTGACCGACGAGGTCACCGAATTTATCAACAAGCTCGAAAAGCAATCGGAGGACGCTCCGGCCCAAAAAATCCAGGTATTGAGGTTGGAATCCACCAACGCAGCCAACCTGGAAAAAGCCCTAAAAATGCTTTATGCGAAGTGACTAAATATAAGGCGTGCTTATTTGTCGTGGTTTGCAATATTGACAAAATAGCGAAAACGTATCACTATGGCGGGCTGTAACAGCTGAATAAAGTTGAGAGGACGATCGGAGAACTTGTAGCAGCCCCCCCTGGTTATTCGATAGCTCTCCTAGCTGGATCCGAGCTCATTCCGCAGCCCTTTCTAGCAACCCCACCTATCCGCCTAAAACCCACCCGCCTAAAACCCACCCGCCTACCTACCTAACAACACTTGTGGATTGAGTGTTTCTTTCAGACATAGGACCAAACCATGATTTCCAGCCCAAATGGAACGCGTTCTTTGCTTGAACCTGAACAGCTCCGGGAACTGGCTCGCGCGTTCGCAGATGCCGGTGCGCTCGAGGAGTTAACACACAGGTGGAGTTTTGAGAGCTCACAGGAGTTGCTTGCAACTAGTGCTCGGTCCATGAAGATGGAGTGGCTGGAAAGCGACGCGATTGAGAATCCAGAAGAGACGCTACAGGGCTTTCCAGCTCGACTGATTTACAGGTTCTCTGTCTTTCCCATCGAAAGGGGAGAGGGTTGGTTGCGATTGGCGGTCAGCAATCCGTTTGACTTTGCGGCGATTGATTCCGTAGCGTCGGCGGTTCAAGTCGAAGTGCGGCCGGTTATGGCATCTTCGGAGATGATTCAGCGTCTTATAAAGCGGTATCTCGGTGTGGGTTCCGAAACCATTGATGGCCTTATCGCACTGCAGAGGCTCAAAGGAGACGAGATCGAGATGGTCGAGGGACTCGATCTCGATAATTTGGAAGATGCCGAAGAAGCGCAACAGGCATCGGTCGTTCGTTTAGTCAACGAAATTCTTAGTGAAGCGATTGAGGCTCGCGCGAGTGATATTCATATCGAGTCCCAGGAGGCTGGGCTAAAGATACGTCATCGAATCGACGGCGTGTTGCAGAAACAATCGACACCGCCCGAGATGAATCAATTCCGAGCGGCCATCATTAGCCGTCTCAAGATCATGGCAAAAATGAATATCGCAGAAAAGCGAGTGCCTCAGGATGGGCGGATCAAGCTCAGGGTAAAGGGGCGCGAGATCGATATTCGCGTGTCGGTAATCCCGATGTTGCATGGTGAAAGTGTCGTCATGCGGGTTCTCGATAAATCCAATTTGAGTTTTTCCTTACGTGGCATCGGTATGCCCGAATCGGTTTACCAAAAATTTCAAAAGCTCATTCGATTGCCCCACGGTATCGTATTAGTGACAGGTCCCACGGGATCGGGAAAGACGACGACGCTTTACTCTGCACTTAGCGAAATCAAATCGGAAGATATCAAGATCGTTACAACAGAGGATCCCATCGAGTATCAGCTCGAGGGTATTAACCAGATTCAAGTTCACGCGAAAGTGGGGCTTAACTTCGCAGCGTGTTTGCGAGCCATTTTGCGGCACGATCCCGATGTCATCCTGGTCGGTGAAATTCGAGATTTGGAAACCGCGGAGAATGCGACACAAGCGTCATTAACTGGTCACATGGTGTTTAGCACTTTGCACACCAATGATTCCGCAGGCGCATTTATGCGATTAGGTGATATGGGGGTCGAACCTTTTTTGGTGGCTAGTACAGTCGAAGGGGTCATGGCGCAGCGTTTGGTTCGAGTTCTTTGCCAAGACTGCAAGGAGCCTTACAAGCCAAGCGAAGACGAGCTGCCTGAGGATTTTCCCAAGGCGCGGTTGGCGGAAGTTCCGCTGTTGCATCGTCCGACTGGTTGTGAGTCGTGTCGCAACACAGGTTACCGAGGTCGAATGGGCATTTATGAACTGCTAGTGACCAATGAGGAAATTCGTCATTTAGTCACCCAGGCATGTACGTCTGATGTGATCAAACAGGCGGCGATTCGCAATGGTATGGAAACATTACGAGATGATGGTTGGAGCAAAGTTCTGGCTGGAATCACTACTATTGATGAGGTATTGCGAGTTACCAAAGCTGACTAACAGCGACATGGGCAATTGCTCGCACAGGTAAGACGATGACTGAGTTTGCATACACCGCAAAGTCTTTGAACGGCGAAAGGCGTTCTGGCACAATTGCAGCGGAAACCAAATCCGATGCGATGCAGAAGCTGCGCGCCCAATCGCTGTTTCCACTGTCAGTAACGGGCAAACAGGTCGCCAAAGCGGGGGTGGGACTCTCCCTGCCAAAGCGAATCAAAAAAGAGCAGGTGGCGGATCTCTGTTCGCAATTGGCGGATCTTTTGACCAACGGCGTTCCCATGTTGGAATCAATCCAGATTCTGGCCGAGGCGACCGAGAATCCACGACTTCGCGAGGCAGTGCTGCGGATTCATGATTCCGTATCTCAAGGTGACACGTTGGACAGCGCGATGTCGAAGGAAAGCGGTATCTTTTCTGAGCTTACCCTCAGCATGATTCGAGCTGGGCAAGAAGGGGCATTTCTCGAAGATGCTTTGCAGAGGACGGCCCATTTTCTTCGCAAACAAGACGAAATGCGAAGCAAGATCATCGGTGCGTTAACGTATCCATCCATACTGGGTATTGTGGGGACCACGATCGTTGCATTGATGGTGGTGTTTTTAGTTCCCAAGTTCCAGCCTCTGTTTGATCGACTCGAACAGACTGGTAGCGAATTACCAACTATTACCGTGATATTGCTCGGCGCGAGCAACACCATGATGTCTTACGGTGTTCTGGTGTTGGCGATAGGGGCAATGGCTGTTTTCGGTCTGCTGCGGTGGATGAAAACGAGTACAGGACGCAGGATAACGGACCAGATAAAGTTGCACCTGCCCTTGTTAGGGGCGATCTTTCACGATGCTGCCGTTTCTCGAACTTGTCGAGTCTTAGGAACCATGCTGCACAATGGTGTTCCACTATTGAGAGCACTAAGAATAAGTAGCGAGTCGACAGGGAACGTGTTGCTGGCAGATGCAATCTTAAAGTCTGCCGATAATGTTACAGCAGGTGATTCGCTCTCGAAACCGCTATTGGCCAGTGGACTAATCCCACCACAGGTTATGGCCATGATTCGCGTTGCCGAGGAATCGAATACTCTCGACGATGTGTTGGTAAAAATATCGGATCGTATCGATGGACGAATAGAAAGAAAACTTGATGTACTTGTTCGAATGATCGAACCACTCATGCTGGTTTTTATTGGTTGCATGGTGATGTTCGTGATCGTCGGAGTCTTGATGCCCGTTCTAGACTTAAACTCATCCGTGGGGTAGTGTTCGGCAGAAGAAATAGAAAAATTTTGTACTCTAGAGAATGTAAAAAGATAAGGAGAACGGAAATGAAAAGAAACAGTAGCCTAAGGCGAGGCTTAACTCTGCTTGAGCTCATGATTGTGCTGGTCATCTTAGTCGGAATCATAGCTTTGGTTGGTCCGCGAGTGCTGGGAACCCAAAAGAAAGCGGACATCCGAACTGCTCAAGCTCAAATTGGAAATCTGGAATCGGCATTGAAGATGTTTGCCGTTGATATGAAGACATTCCCCACGACCGAGGAAGGACTGAAGTTGCTCGTCGAAGCTCCCGAGGACGAAGCCCTTGCCAAAAACTGGGATGGCCCATACATCGAGGGAGGTAAGCTGCCAAAAGACCCGTGGGGCAGCGATTTTGAATACGAGTATGAGACCGAAAGCACTGACGAAAGTTCAGAAGCAAAGTCGAGTACTGAAACCTTTCCTCGTATTTTTTCTCTAGGTCCAGATAGAAAGCGTGATACCAGCGACGACGTTGGAAATACCGCAAAGAAAGAGGATTCAGATACCGAAACCACAACCAGTGGCAGTTAATCCCACGCCATTCCCACCCTTGGATTCTTTACCAACCATGTGACCAACGTTTGCAGCGGAATCGCTCCGAACTGCAGATCCCTCCCCATTGGTCACGCCATAAATGACTGAAATCAAATGAAAGTAAACAGCAACTTTACTCGCTATCGCAACAATCAAGTATCAGATTGGTCCCGCCGCAAACCTGTCGTTCGAGGTAAACTCCTAACCACGAATTGTCGCAAAGCGGTTTCCCATGGTTTTACACTTATCGAGTTAATCATCGTTCTCGTAATCATGGTTGGCGCATTAGCCATAGCATGGCCCAACCTTCAAAAACCTTTGGGTAGAGTCAAGCTCGATGAAGCATCGCAAACGCTGCGGGAAGCAATTGACGAAAGCCGTCATCAAGCCATACGCCAAAACAAGTCGATATTAATACGACTCCGAAAAGGAGCCACAGAGGTTCAGTCGGGAAGTATCGATTCTTTTGCCGAACAGATTGGTAATGAGCCAGGAAGTCCACTTGGAACGGCTGGTGTTAGTCAAAGCAATTCTGCAATCGGCAAGACGTCCAATGGAGCAGAACCTCATGTTTGGAAGTTGCCAGATGACGTAGTCGTTGTGAATGTCGAGCGAACTGACCAGCGGCAGGCTCTCGATATGGGGATAGACGCTTCAAGTTCTGCGCGTGGGTCTGAAGCTTCTGCAGAAGATAAGGCAAAGATGGAATTGGTACGACGAGAAAGCAGCGAGCCCTACGTTGCACCTGAAGACTTGTCGCTTGAGTCTGATTTAGGCGATAGCGAGAAAGAATGGTGGGTTCCACTCAATGCGATGGGAGTGGGTAGCGATGCCAAAATTACGTTGCTCGATAAGTCCACGAAAAAGACCATCTTCGTTTCCTACTCATCGACTACGGGTGGACTGGAGATTTCGCGATGATGGACCGAAGTACTCCTGTAAGATCTGGACTTTCGTTGCTTGAAGTAATGATTGCAACGGGGATTCTGGCAGGAAGTGCTATCGTTCTGTCTTCGATTATTGGAACAGGAGCACGCTTTGGAAATCGAGCGGAGAGCCGAGTCACGGCGATGGTACAAGCGCACTCGGTCCTGGATGAAACACTGGCAAGAATTGCTGCTGGTAATGTTCCTGAGGAATTCTCTGGCGAAATACCGGGAGCGACTCCACGTACCTTTGAGGTGGCAATTCGTGATTTGCCCACTCAAGAACTTCCGAATGTTGCTGCTACACGCAACATGAGATCGGAAGGGGCAAATCGTTCTGAAACTACGAACGATCGATCGAGCTTGGTCCAAATCGACGTGTGGCTATTCGATTCTGGTCGACAAAATGAACGACAATCATCGAAACCAATTGTGCATTTGACTCAGATTACACGAAGAGGTCCTGTTCCGTGAGCATTGTACTCATGCGAACGGATTCGTTATCGATTGGTTTTCCTATCTTATGCGTTTCGCGAGAGTCACTTGACTCTCGTCGATTAACTCATGGGTCACGAGCGGGCCTCTCTGCTGCTAGGTATGGCGTGACTTTGCTTGAACTCATGGTGGCCCTTGGGTTGTTGGCCATGCTATTGCTCGTAGCTTGGTCTCTTTTTGATAACCTCCAAAAAGCAGAGGAGCGAAGCGATGGTCTGGCTCATCGTGTCCAGGTTCTACGCCAAGTTCGGTCCTGGTTAACCGATGATCTTGATCAGCTAGTAGTTCCCAAAGTAGATCTCAACGGAAATGTAGAAACGAGTGAAAATATCTACTTTACAGGAGATCCAACTGGTTTTATTGCAACGATAAGCCCCTCTTTGGATCCGCTTCCGTTTTTGGAAGATGCGTTCGAATCGTCTGCTAACAATGGGGACTCGGCTGCGATACGACAATCAGAGGACGAAGCCGAACTAGCTTCGGTTTATGATACAGATCAAGATCGTCAGGTTCGTTCCGTGCGGCGATCACCATGGGCTCTTGAAAGGGTTAGCGTCGAGTATCTTCTGGAACCTCAGTCTAACGCCTTTCAAAATGCGACAGGGACGCAGTCGGAAGATGTGTTGTACGGTCTCGTACGACGTGAGCGTCTACCAGTAATGGGCGTCCCATTTTCATCTCCAGGCTTAAAAGACACCATTGGTGGCACCAACGCTATGTCTGGTGCTGTTGCACCTGCGGATCGGCAGTTAACGATTCGGGATTTATACCGACAAACCGATGAAGCACTCGATAATCGAGGGCCAGTATTGAGGGAAAAATCACTCCCAGGAATTCAAAATGCGGAGTTTCGATACTTTGACGGAACGGCGTGGAGTTCTCAGTGGGATAGTCGTAAGCAAAATGCGTTTCCTGTGGCCGTAGCTGTGCAATTCGACTTCCCGAGTCGGTCCAAGCAGAGAAGAGATAAAGCACAACGCAATGCGGATTCAAACAGCTCCACCGAAGCAGAGGTTAGCTCCGAGCAATCGTTTGGTTCCATCGATACATTACTGTCTCAGCAAACCCAGGCGCAAACAGAGATAACGGACAGCAACGACTTTCTAATTACCACATCAATTACCGAAGTCACCATTGTCGTTGCAACCCACTTTCGCACTGCGAAATGGAAACGTGAAGAATTAGAGTCAGCCCTCAGAGATGATACCCGTTCCAATCAAGGTATTTCCTCGGGGAGATCGCCATGATGCGACGTAAGCAGGGGGCTAGTCGTCGCGGGATCGCGCTAGTGGTCGTTTTTGTACTGGTCATGCTTGTTACACTTGCCGCCTATCGCTTTTCTTTTGTAATGCAATCTGAGTATCGGCTTGCGAAATTGTACGAAGAGCAAGTTGATGCGAGGCAGGCCGCGTGGAGTGGGATTGAGCAGGCGAGCGTGATGTTAGACAAACCACTATCGTCTCGACCTACTTTAATGGTTGAGAATAGTGAAGCTTCGGTAAATAAGGGTAATCTGTTTCGCGGAGAATTGGTGCGAGCTAATGAAACCCAGTCGACGGGCACAAGTCAAATCGAACCTTGGAAGTTTGCATTGATTTCCCCAAGTCGTGGAACGGTAGCAAGTGGCACGGAAGAGATGGGAGCTACTGCTGAGCCCATGTCGCGGGGTGAGGGCGTGTGGAGATGGGGCTTAGAAAACGAATCCGCAAAGATACCGATCCAAGCCCTGAAGGAATGGGAGAAAACAAAACCCGGACACGCCAAGAGTGTTTTGTCAAAACTGCCTGGAGTTAAACCTGAAATCATTGAGCCTTGGTTAATTCAAGAGGGTGTGCTCAGTCCAAGTAGGCGAATAGGGATCCCATCACTTCCAACCGAAAGCCCTAGCCGCAGCCCAGATAATCAAGAACGAACTGGCGATGTCAACGCAGATACAAACCCTATAGGCATGGGTAACAATCGAGATTCGCAGGCTGTTTCGTCGGCGGCAGTACAAGCTAGCTTTTGGAGTGGTGGTGATTTAAATCAAAACTACCGTCTCGATCCTCTCGAATTGATTTGGTTGGAAAGGCAGTCGCGAGCAGTCTCTGGTTCGGCGGTTCGTTCCTCGGTGTCAGTATCGGATGAATCAGTCGCACTGCAAAGGTACTTAACTCGCTATAGCGGTTGTCGAAATGAGCGATTTGATGGTTCAGAACGAATCTACGTTAACGATCCGGATTTGCGAGGATTGCACCGAAAGCTGATGGGTGTTTGGCCTCAGCCGCTGGCCGATTACATCATCTTAGTACGCCAATATGGACCGACAACTGCGTCGCGTCGCGGTCGTCGCAGTGGAGCCGCAACTGAGGTCGTCGCACCGAACTCATCTACAGATTCCAATAATTCAACAATTGATTGGAACGTTGCTGGTAAATATCAGATTCGTACTTTGTTTGAGCTAATCGATGCGAGGTTAACAATACCAATAGCAGCTAATTCTCAATCGTTGCAAAACAAATCGATTGTAAGCCCATTTTCAAGTAGAAGTGCAGAAGGATCGAACTACCTTATAAGACTGTTAGATGATTGTACGACAGACCGTCGAAAATTCCAGGAGGGAAAGATCGATGTATGGGATGCACCTCTCGAGGTGTTGATGTCGATACCGGAAATGGACGAGGGGACAGCGAATCGGATCATCACAGCGAGGCAGGATGAAACAATTAGGCAACAATCGGCTGGCACGCTGGCATGGTTACTTCAACGTAGAATAGTAGACCTGCCAACCTTGTTGAAATGGGAGCCGTTCCTCACGGCTCGCAGTGATGTCTATAAAACTCAAGCCCTTGGGTATCGCGATCAAACGACCTCGGTGTATCGATGTACTGTTACCATTGATGGCTCCCAGATTCCAGCCCGAACTAAAGAACTAAAGACTTGGCATGCTTGGGATGCAGGATTTAGTCTCGATGAATTCGTAGTTGAACGAGAATAGATTGAACAGATTGATGAAAATTCCAAGTTTACAAAGTCTGCTAGACTTTAAAAAAATGAAAGCCGGAAAAGGTCCGATCGCGTTCGCGCACTGGGATAAAGACAATCTGTATTATTTTATAGGTTCTCTCTCAGAGCCGATTACCGCTCATAGCACCGGCGTCATACCTCTCACCATTCCCGATAAACCGATGGCCGCTTTAGCCAGCTACCTGAAGGAGGGGCATGGTAGCGTCAATCAAATCGTAGCTTTGATCTCACGTCCGGAACTCGACTTGTCCACTCTTTCGTTGCCGAAAGGGGACGAGAAAGAGATCGCATTAATGGTATCTAGTGAGTTAGAGCAACAATATGGAGACGCCTCTGAGTTTCCAACTGCTGATTTTGTTGTTTCTTCATCTCATCACGATGTCGCGAATGGAACCGAGATCAACGATGTGCTCTTATTTTCTGCTCAATCGAAGTATCTACAATCACTCGATGAACAATGCAAGGAAGTTGGCCTCAAGTTAATCGGCGTCGGAGCACGTCATCTGGGGCCATTGAGTTTTTTACAGAGGAAAACATTAACAACCGACTCCATCACCGTTGCAATACAGTTTTACCCAGGGGAGACGGAGCTTTCCATTTGCCATGGCGTCGTGCCAGTTCTGTTACGTTCTATCCGGAATAGCACAGAGGATGCTGAAAGAGTTGCAGAACAAGTCGCAGTGGAGGTGGAACGATGTCTAACACTCTTACCTCAAGAAATTGCATCGAAGCCGACGCAAATTGCTTTCTTTGGAGACAGTTCGTTTGCAACGAAAGTCAGTGAGGCACTAAGTGGTCTGGAGCCTAGATCCGTCGAGTCGATCCAATCCGCGATCGACTGGCCCGGTAATCAAAAGAGTCTCAGTACTGATGTGCTGGTTGACGGAGTGTTTGCCGCTAATATTGGAGCGGCATGGGACTATTTTCACAAATCCTTGCCAGTCAATTTGCTCGCGCCTAAACGCCCGCCCAAGCCAGCTAATCCGTGGATCAAGCGAGGTGGCCTGGCAACGGCTACCGTCGTTGGTGCAACGGCGGTGTCGTATGTGCTATTAGGCGACATCAATGACTTACAGTCCGAAGTTGAGCAACTCGAATCGGACTTTGCAAATGTGTCGAAGCTTACTAACAAGTATCAGGAGAAAGCGGATCGCGTTAAGTCCGTTGAAGATTGGCTTGCCAATCAAGTGGACTGGTTGTCAGAACTCAACGAGATCTCGCAACGATTACCTGAGGGGCAGAACGCAACAGTTCGGCGTTTGACCGGTACGCTTGGTTCGTCGGGCTCTGCCATCGATTTATCTGTTCAGGTTAACGCTCAGGAATATATCTCGGTGCTAGAAGATCGGCTTAAGAGTGCCAAGTATTCGGTATCGAGTCGCCAGATCAGTCAAAGCCCTGACACCACAGATTATCCATGGAACTTTGAGACGCGAATTTCATTTGCCATAGATACGCCCTCTTGGAAATCGTATGGTCCACCTGCCTCGTCACCAAGCGATAAGCCTGCGGAGCCAGCAAAAACACCTGCCACCACGGAGCAAATAGAAAGCAGCCAAATAGAAAGCAGCCAAATAGAAAGCAGCCAAATAGAAAGCAGCGAGGTGCAACAGTGAACCCCCGTACTAAGTGGTTAATCGCCGGAGGGGCAATTGTTTTTGGGCTGTACGCAATCGATTCGCTTTATCGATCGTGGATCGAGGAGCCTGAAAAACAGCTTACAGCTCGTTTAGATGATTTGACTAGCGATATACAAAAAACAAAAGATCAGCAACTTCAGGCGCAAAGGGCAGGCAAAAGATATGATGATTATCTCGCCCGGGCATTGCCGGGAGACCCGCAATCGGCTCGAAGTTTGTATCAAAAGTGGTTGTTAACTCAAATTGAACGATTTGAGATCACATCTTCGTCGGTAGATGCGTCTCAACCCTCACCGATTGAGCAGAGGTCCAGAACCAAGAAAGGAAAAAGGGATCGAATCGGTTATCGAATCGATTTTTCCCTTCGGGGCCAGGCTAGTCTTTCTAAATTAGCCGGATTTCTTGATGAGTTCCGAAACTCAGGTATGCTGCACAAGCTTACATCCGTCACATTAAATCCAATCGGTAATGAAGGGCGACTCGATGTGAGTCTATCGATACAAGTCCTAAGTTTAGATGGGGCAACCAACGATAAAGAGTTAACTCAATGGAGAGTATTGCCAGAAGTTATCGCAGAGCGAAGCAGTAACAATACCTTTGTGAAACGCAATCTATTCGCCCGAGGTTTTGCCAAGGCTCTCTACGATGTCTCCCTCAAAGCGATAACGGTGAATCGCAGAGGGGAATCGGAGGCTTGGTTCACGGTTGACAACAAAGGTACCGTTGCAAAGATCCAAGCGGGGAATAACGTACCTGTCGCTCTTCACGAGATCACCGTCGTTGCATTAGAAACGGATCGAGCTCAAATCAACGTTAACCAGGATTTGCACTGGATCAAGTTAGGTGAGTCCGTTGGGAAAGTTACAGCCCCTAAAGAGTCTGTGCCAGAATGAAAAAAAATAAGTCGAAACGATATAGAATAAGCGTCGGGCTCCTGATGCAATGCGCAACGATAGGTTCGATGTCTTTAGGAGTACCGAGCGAGGCGTTTGGCCAGCTCATTGGCAATCGAACAGTTGGGACGGCACCGGGATTCAATCAGCCGAGAACCCCTGGTGGAAACCCCGGCTCTGCCAACAATCTTTCACCACCGATCAATGGTCGATTTGTTCGAGGTAATCGATCTCGAAACGATTTTGTAGGTTCCAATCGTACCGAGCAAACAGGATTTGTTGGCTCGACACAGGCGATAGGAGTAGGGCGAGTTCAGTCCGCGGTAGAAGGCCTACGTGCTACTTCCCAAAGATCGGTGAACCGCCCGCTCCCAGCCCAACCCTCCACTGGACTCTACTATCCTAAACTCGAAATCGACTTTAAGGAGAAAGTCGCGTCGCAAAAAGACGAACAATCAGCACGAGTTGAGACAGTTTTTTTGGAAGCTCAGGGAAGAGTCTCCAACGTTTCTGGGGCGAAGGTGAGTGTGGTTCGAGTAGGCGAGTTAGCAATCGTCCGAGGTGAAGTACCAGACGAACGCACCGCGGATCTGATTGTAATGCTTTTAGGATTTGAACCTGGATTAGATCAGGTGAGAAACGAAATGCAAATATTAGAGATGCCCGAGGCACCACACTGATCTTAAGACTTTGTCGAATGAGCCGAATGAGCCGAATGTGCCGTGTCATGCCATTTTTTCCTTTACTTCGTCACAGTACAGAATTTCAATGTGCAAGTAATGCAAACTGTTTCCGCATAAAGCATTGAGCTCGGGAATTCACACTCTGATTCCGATGCATTGAGGGGATGTCGATCCGTTTGAAACTATTTAGTGGATACGGAACATCATCGTATCAACCCACGGGTCGAGGGAGTGAATAGTGGCATGCAAAAAAGTTCGTCGATAAAGATGTCCTCGAAGCTTGAGATCGAAACGAAATTTGCCCGGTCCGTTTCACGTCTGAATAGATCGATCCTACTTAATGCTCTCGTTATAATCGCTACGATCAGTATTTTTGAGATTATCGAGAAATCCGATAATGCTGGTGTACTAGATTTGGCTCAAGCCATTCATCTTCAAGAACGGCAACGTGTACTAGGCCAACAATTAGGTCGGCTAGTCGAGCATCGATTGCCCTTGGAACAACTCGACAATGAACTAGAACACAACATATCCTCCACCGTTTTCAAGTTTATCGAGGAGGCTGAGCATCTAAAAGAGGAGCTCTCGAACCAGTCCTTATTAACAGATCCGGTTTTAAAGAAAGCATGGGAGTATGCTTCAAATAAGCGATTAGATCTACTTGAAGTGATTGAGCGAGTCCCTAAGCAGATTAGTAGCCAGAGTTTAGACCAATCGACTACGCTAGATCAGATTGATTCAAGTATCGATGTGTTTATGCTCGCAATGGATTCTTTGCTAGTAAGAACCAATGAGATATTTACCTACCGATCTCAGCGACAAGACCGCGTCCCTCTGATGATATTAGTATTGGGAGTGCTCGCGTTTGTATTGTATCTTGCAAATAAAGCCATGTCGGATCTAAAGGCTAATTCCGATTCCCTAAGGTCTATGGCTTTGGAGAAAAATCGTTTAGCCACGATTGCTGAATGCACTAGTAACGCAGTGATCATTACTGACTTAAAGGGATGCATCCAATGGGTCAATTCAGGCTTTACACGTATTACCGATTTTACCCTAGACGACGCGATAGGGAAAAAGCCAGGTGAACTCCTGCAATTCGAAAAAACAGATCCGAGGACAATAGAACTTTTACGACAAGCGATTCAAGCTCAGCAACCAATCAACTGTCAAATTCTAAACAGGTCCAAGTATGGACGTGAGTACTGGCTCGACTTGAGTATTCAGCCATTGCAGGACGAGTATGGCAACGTGAATGGTTTCATGGCAGTTGAGACGGATATCTCTGAACTTAAAGAAATCGAAATAGAAATTCGAGGCCAGCAACAACTCTTAGCCTCGACACTCGATTCGCTAACTTCTCGCGTGGTAATCATCAATGGCGAGGGATTTGTAGTCAATGCCAACCGGCATTGGATCGATTTTTACGAGCCAATCTTAGGTCAAGATTGCTACAGATGGAAAACAACGAATCTATTCGAGATTATATGCTCCATGCGTTTTGAAAGCGAAGCGAATCGTCGAGACCTAATAACTGGCATTAAGCAAGTACTGGAGGCGAAACTCCCTTGTTTCGAATTTGAATACTCCGTTAATGAGAACGAGGGTTTACGTTGGTACCGGTCTGTTGCATCACCTTGTCTTCGAGATGGGAGAACCAAGGCAGTGGTTTCAACCGAGGATATCACATCCAGAGTTGAAGCGGAACGAAAGGTCCGAGCCTATGCAAGCCGTGTTCAGGCCGTTTTCGACGGCAGTAGCGATGCGATCTTGCTGTTAAAGAAAGGTCGATTTATCGATTGCAATAAGAAAGCCTTAGAGGTCTTTGGGATCGCTTCCAAAGAAGAGCTGAGCTATTTATGGCAGTTTGAAGCAATGCTACATGCATTGGAGATTACTGTTATGTCGCCCACTCAAACCGCTACCTCAAATCATCCCTATCACGGCGCTACGATGCTTCTTCCCCATGCAGATGGTTTACCTGACTCATCTGTGCTGCCATCGTACGATGGTATCGCAAAGGGTAGTATGTCTTTTCAGTGGCTACTTCAGAGAGTCGGCGGTACAAATTTTCCTGCTGATGTTCTTATCTCTACTCTGATTCTGGATGGAGAGCCGGTACTGTTAGCGAGTATTCGGGATGTTTCGGATCGCCAAGAAACATTGAGATATCTTGATATGTATCGATCGATTGTAGATCGACATGCGATTGTAGCTGAAACCGACACCGCGGGAAGAATTGTCCATGCCAATGAGCAGTTTTGCAAAATCAGTGGCTACTCCCTAGACGAATTGCTTCATCAGAATCATCGAATATTGAACTCGGGTACACACCCCAAGCAATTCTGGCAAGATATGTACAAAACCGTGGCGAATAACAATTCTTGGCATGGTGAGATTTGCAACAGAGCCAAGGATGGTCGTTTGTATTGGGTGTACACAACGATCGCACCATTAGTCAATCACTCGGGAAAGATTCGAGGTTACTTTGCAATAAGAACTGATATCACGGCTCTGAAAGAAGCGGAATCTCAAGCTCAGGCAGCTAGTGATGCCAAAAGCCAATTTCTCGCTAACATGAGTCACGAGATACGGACTCCTATGACAGCGATACTCGGATTTGCAGACCTGTTAGCGACGGAGGTGACCGAGAGCAGAAAGACGGAGAGATGTCTCGAATATATCGAGACAATCAAGAGAAACGGCGAACATCTCCTTTCCATCATCAACGACATTCTGGACATTTCGAAAATCGAAGCCAACAAGGTTGAGCTTGAGAAAATAAGGACCAATCCGCACGACATAATCGATGAAGTGATCAAGTTGATACAAATCAAGGCATCGAATCGGGGGATCGATATTCAGCTAAAAATCCAACCAACAATTCCGACGACCATCGAAAGTGACCCCACGCGGATCCGACAGATTCTGCTTAATTTACTCGATAACGCTGTTAAATTCACGAGAAAGGGGAATGTGTCGCTCGACGTAACGTTGGTCACTCAGCCAGACCTTCAGATTGAATTCGTGATTCGCGATACTGGCATCGGAATGACAAACGAACAAGTTTCTCGTTTGTTTACCCCCTTCTATCAGGCCGATGCGACTATGGCGCGTAGATTCGGTGGAAGCGGTCTAGGACTCCAGATTAGTAAGCGACTAGCCGTGATGTTGGGTGGAGACCTTACCGTCAAGAGCACTCATGGCATTGGTAGTGAATTTACGTTTTGTCTTCCAATCGATCCGCCACTTCAAATTGCGAACGAAGGATTCACTGATACACGAACTGATCGACCAGACCGCAGCGACGGAGACGACCTGGGAACAAATCCCTTAGCCGGCGTGCGTATCCTACTGGTTGAAGACGGCATAGACAATCAAAAACTCATTGGCTATCACCTAAGAAAGGCCGGAGCTGATCTAGTTATAGTCCAAAATGGTAAAGAGGCAGTTCAGTCGCTTACACTCGACGGAGATATCAATAGCGAACTCATCAGACCAGAGCCCTTCGATTTAATTCTTACTGATATACAAATGCCAGAAATGGATGGCTATACCGCCACACGTTTGCTCCGTAGCAAAGGTTTTCAAAAGGCGATTATTGCCCTAACTGCTAACGCCATGGCAAGCGATACCCAAAACTGTATCCAAGCTGGATGTAATGAACATATTAGCAAACCCATCAATAGCCAACATTTGATTCGGACATGCCTCTTTTGGTCCCGTAATCAGCGAGCTCCAGTCATCGTCGATGGCTTGAGCAATTCGACAACATCTTTGACAACTACCCCTTATAACCCTTAATTCAATCTCACAAAGAATCCATGAATACTCAACAGAATACGAAATCAGCCTCTTGTCCACTGTATTCCAATCTCGCAGGAGACCCGGATTTCTCCGATTTGCTCCATGATTTTGTTAATAATCTTTCGCATAGACAACAATCCTTAAAAGAATGTCTCGACAAAAATGAGCCGGAGCGACTTACACGAATCATTCATCAGCTAAAGGGTGCGTGCGGAGGTTACGGATTTCCAACGTTAACAGAAGCTGCACGCATCTTGGAAGATCACTTGCGACAAGTTCGATCACTCGATGAGATTCGCACCGAAATCGAGGTCTTTATCGAGACACTATCGCTCGCAACAGCCGAGTTACCTAAACCTCGCCACTAGAGCATTCTAGAGTATAGCCATCCTCAGCCACGCTCCTCGTTCACTATTCAAAAAAACAAGCTCAAACATACGTTTGAGCTCTTGGATCGGCTATCGGTTTACCTAACAAGTATTTCTTAGCCTAAAGCAGAATCCGGACGAGTTGCCTAAACATGGGCGATCGTTTCACCGTTGATTTGCACATGAGGGAAATCCAGTCGGAATCGTCGCAACCGATCGATGTGAAACCTCATTGACGTCAAAAGATCCTCCCAATTTAGAGGCTTCAGAAAATAATCAGATGCACCAAAAGCAAACGAGGATTCTAGTGCGTTGCGACTCGCGACTCCCGTCATAAGTACTACTGGTGTCAAGGGATTTGCCTCCCTTATGGCCTTTAGAAGCTTTATTCCGTTACTCTCTGGCATATCTAGATCGGTTAGGCAAATGTCGATTTCCTTCGCTAGAGCTAGCCCAATCGCCTCATGTACATTGCTTGTTGCCAAGACCTTTATATTCATATTGATTAGCTTTTGAAGCCATCGACTGATGAGCGACAATTGTATTTCGTCGTCATCAACAACCAGAACTCGAATCTCGTCAGTACTACTCATAATAAATATACTCCCATATCGCGAACGACTTCAATGCATGCACATTTTTTGCACTACCAGGAAAAGACAGCAAAGAAGTTTCCGAACTCATAAACTCGAGAGTCGTCGAATCCTTCTAATATGTCTTTGTGACACGTGAATCATCGAGTCAGATGATCGCTTTACATGAATGCTAAATTGGAATCAGCTCAGTCGTGATCCCTTATTGATTCAACGCACAAGTGATGACGGTTTAATGGGCTGTATCGCCTCTATCGCCCAACTATTCTTGCTTTTGTCCTCGCTCTACCCCATCCTGCAGACGTCGTTCTGGCTTTAGCCAAGTGCCATTTCGGATATTGCTTCGGTCAGGTCGCGAAGATGAAAAGAGCCTAGACTTTTCATCTACGACTCCAGCGTTCTCATTTCCGATTTGGTTGGATAGGGCCGACTCTGGCTTGGGATTTTTAGTATCGAAGACTTGTGTTATCGTCTCCGGTTGGAAATCGTGCAGTGGCTTAGTGTTTGGATCGATGACATTTTGGGGATAGTCAGATTTTTTGAGATGTCGCTGGAAGCCAGGCGGTAATTCGATCGTTTCCACCGATCGCTTTTCGATCTGCTCTGATGTTTTTGATTCTCTGGATTCGGAGTAAGAAGCAGGTTGCACGCCGGGATCCCCTGGCATCGATGAATTTGCTCTGTCGACCACTGGCGCACTCGAAGACTTCTCCGATGCAGTTTTCTTAACAATACCCGGCAATAACTTTATGACAGGATCAGAAATCGTAGTACCACCATCAACGCCTTCAAAACGAGTGATGAGGCTTAGTTTTTGTGGCGGATCACTTACGGACGACCATGGCAACCAAATACTGTAGGAGGGCCCAATCGAGGTCTTGCTCATGTGGCTAGCAAGCTGTTCTGGTGTGAAAACAAATTTGCGTAATGGCTTTTGGGAATCGATCGCGTCGTCTTCAGCATTAAAGGCATAAACTGCAAGACTTCCTTCTACTTCGATCGGATCTGTTTTATCCTTCTCGTAGAAGTAGACGCGTCCACCAAAGCCGCGAACACCAGTTTGTCCTTGCTGATGCAATACGGTGTCGGTCCAAACGGCTAAAATACGATCAGGAACAACTTTAGCCTCCTTTTTCTTACTTCCCCAAGGGATCATGCTCTTTTTGTTCATGAGGGGTTGGCAGCCAAACGCCAATACCGAAAGAAACAATATTATTGAAAGGAAAAGCTTTGATGCAATTGTTTGTAACACACCATACGAATGCGTATTCGTTCGTTTGATTTTCATTGCGACTTTCCTTCCAAGAACGGACCGACAGCGACGTAAGGTGTGGTGGTTTTCTTGATTGAGCTCGAAGAGTCAGGAGCGGGAATGATCTCGGATGGTTGTGAAAAGGAGGGGATCTCTTCCAATGGAGATGTTATGACACCTGGTCGCTGAGATGAGTCCAATATACCTCGGGGCGCAATATCTGGATAAACGACTGGGCAGTCATCATCAACACCGACTTGATCCAAAACGCCGTTTTGTGGGAAAACGTCGCCGTGGATATCAAATACGTCGGCTTCGCACCAACTAATTCGTGCAAACTCCGCTTGCTTCAATCGTTCCATATCTCCGGGAGACCGAACGACATGGGGTGTCATAATAATGACTAGTTCGGTTCGTTGTACTTCGTTGAGATCGTAACTGAATAGATGTTTTATGATAGGAATATCGCCCAACCAAGGGACTTGCCTGTGTATCGTTCGAGTGCTTCGGGAGATGAGCCCGCCTAAGATAATTGTTTCACCATCCGCAGCGCTTACAGTCGCTTGTGCGGTCACGGTATCGACGCGCGGAGCTCGAATAACTTGACCGTTCGGGGAGATCGAGATAGGGATACCCTCGCTATCGGGGCCGAGCTTAGACTTTTCTGCGTCTATTTCCATGACCACGTTTCCATCTGGGCTGATGCGCGGGGTGACACCGATGATCAAACCGACATTTTCTAGTTCAACGTCGCTGTTCTGAAACCCTTGGACAGTGATGCTGGATCTTACAATTCGCGGAACTCTTTGCCCTACTTGAATAAAGGCTTGTTGATTGTCGAGGGTCAGAACTTGAGGGCGACTTAAGATTTCAAGTCTTCGTGAGTCTTGGAGGGCGCGAAGTAGGAAGCTAATGTTTTCGCTGCTGGCGGAAAGTACCAATCCGCCGAAACCTAGTGTTTCGTTTCCCCGCCCAACGGAAAAATTCGATATTCCCTGTCCACCTGTTCTTGAGGATGATGACAGGGCTTTAGAAGAACCGCTGTTTCCGAGTGGTAACGCGCTGTTGAAATCGAAACCGGGAGTATTAGTAGCTGCGACAATTTCTTGCGAGGTATCCGTAACCACCCCCGCTGGGGTCGATGTGGTTGTCGTATTGGTTCGCGTTAATAGCCCACCCAACAAGCTACGATCGAAGAGTACCGAGTCTTGAATACCCATTTCGATACCAAATTCGTCGGTATTTCCCAAAACGATTTCGGCGATCATGACCTGTATCATGACTTGTGGTGGTTGTTGATCCAGGTCTTCTATGAGTTTGCTAATCTCGTCATAATAACGAGGAGTTGCGCTGAGGATCAGTTTGTTTTGAACCGGTTCTGGTACGAGTACAACTTCCTTTTCCAATTGTTCGAATGGATTACTGGCATCTGGACCAATGTTCTCAACTTGTCTCTTATTTCGTAGAAATTCGTTGATCGCGAGCGCCACGTCAACAGCTGGGGAGTTCTTCAGTCTGTAGACGGAACTCTTTCGCTGGACCGCATCGCTTTCATCTAAGCGAAAAATGATCGCCTCAACTATTTTGAGGTCACCCTCGGAGCCGACCGCTATGATGTTATTGCCCCGAGTATCAACGGTGAATCGAAGAGGAAGAAGAGAAGACTCGTCTGGGGCGCTGGATAGTTGAGTTGTTGAGCTACTTGTACCGCTCGCGGTTGGTAGAAGCGAGCGCAGCGTCTCGACCAATGATACTGCTGTGGCATTCTTGATTGGGAAGATTTTGATCTTTGCAACCGCCCCAGGGCTATCTAGTTGTTCAATGAACTGTTCAATTAGTGGCATGTTCTCCGGTGGACAAGATATAATAATCGAATTGGTACGATCATTCGTAGAGACTTGGACTGGCCCAAGAAGTCCGCTGGTTGCGACGCTACGATTCTGATCGTCGTAGAGCTCGATGCTTTTATTCTTGCTAGCCGCTGTAGTAGAAAGGGCTTGTTGTAGAGCCTTGGCTGTGTCGGCTGCTAATGTGTGTTTCAATTGAAAGACTTTGGCGGCGTGTTTATCTTCGTATGGCTTGACGTCGAGTTGCTCGATAAGCTTCCGAATCTCGAGCATGTCCCTCGGTGATGCGTGGACGATGAGAAGATTGGAGCGAACGTCAGAGGCAGATTGGATGACCGGACTCAAGCCTGGTCGTGCTTTGAAAAAAGATTGAAGCTGAGTTTGAACGTCAGCCGCTAATGCTTCTTTGAGCTGGATTACAGTAAAGGAACTATCGGTACTCGAGGGTTGATCAAGCTTGAGAATCAACTCCTTCATGGCAATCATCGATTCTCCCCAACCGATAAGGAGGAGGGCGTTAGGCGAGCCTAGAGAAGAAACAGAAACTCGTCCCTGTCTGCCCCCTATGAACTTCTCCTGTGATGTCGCAATCAAACTTGCGAGAGCGTCTGAGTTGACATGCTGGAGGGGTACCACCTCGATTTCCGGACGAGATAAACGACTGGCTTCGTCAAGGCGTTTGATAATCTCAGCGAGATCGGTAAGTTGGCGGTCGCGTCCGCGAAGAATCACGGCATCCAATTCGGGAAGCATCTGTAATTGAACCCCTTCGAATTGTGGTAGGGGTAGCGTAACTGGTGCGTCAGGGTCCTGAATCGCATTCGGTGTATCATTTGGCTGCCCTGGTGGTGTAGCCGAAACAACGGCTGGCGTTTGGCCAGCGACTTCTTGGGCAGAGGCTAAGGCGATGTTGTTTCCATTGCCGGACATCGACCTATTTTGTGTTGTTTCCGTGCGACGTAGCATGTTGAGAAATGGGTTGCTCGTTGGCGTAGCGGACATACTGCGGGCGGAATGTGCCAACTGAGTCAACGAACTCTGCCCATTGTCGTTCAAGGACAGAATCTTGAGTGAGTTCTGGGCAGTACGATCTGATACCGCCAACCCAAGCTTAGAGATATCTCTAACCAGGCGTTTGGCACCCTCAATGCGAAGAGTTTGCTGGGTGGCAAGAAACTCGATAGAAATGGTTTCCGTACCGATCTGAACTAGTACAGTATTCAGTTTAGCAGGGTGCGAGTGGACGCGACCTTGGAAAAGCTGTCGAAAAGCCGTTTCAATCGAACTCAATTGCTCCGCGGAAAACGTCAGGTCGCGACGAATGATTGTGTCTGCCGAATCGATGGCCTGCCCACGCAAAGGCGCACTGAATGATACTATGCAGATGACAGCACAGAGAGTGCCAAGCAAGCTCCGATACGGAATCATAATGGCGGGAGGGGGATGGAGTAACGAACAGCATTTTCACTTCGAAACCTGTATCTAGCGAAACTCGCAAACTGGGGTCAATGCCGATGGTATCCCAGTTTCCCAGACGAGAATGGGCTAGCTAAGCATTCCCCCACCGCAATCGCAACCATTAGAAAAGCTAATTACGGGTGCTGGGTTTTGGTGAATGTCTGTTGGTAACTTTTGACTTCTCGGCTGACCTTGGACTAGAATCAACGGTTATCGACGACTTACACAGCGTTTGATTCGTGGCAGACTGATACCAAAGTTGCATGGAAGTCAGAAAGGAGCAATGCCAATGAAACGGCTTAAGAAATCACTTTTCAAAGCGAATACTATTTCAAGTCAAAAGGCTAAAGGAAGTTTGGCCGATGATGGCTTTTTGGCTCTAGAGGCGGCGGCTCTCGCCAACAGTGCTTCGGTTCGAAGTGATGAAGAGATGGTTGAGGAGTACTTACAATCTCGTTGCCCAGATCTCTTTGAGCAATTGGTTCGTCGGTACGAACGGGAAATCTATACGTATCTGCGTCGCTTTTTGGGAGACGCCCAGGAGGCGGAGGATGTCTTTCAAGCGACGTTTTTGAGCGTTCACCTAAGAATTGACCAATTTGAGCGGGGTCGTCGATTTCGTCCTTGGCTCTATGCGATAGCTAGCAACAAAGCCATCGATTTTATGCGTCGCAACAAGCGACACCAGTTGGGGAGTTTGAACACTGTGCTCTCGAACTCTGATGGTGATGAGACGTTGATGCACAAACTGGCGAATCACGAAGCACTTCCAGACGAGTGTGCGGAGCGGAATGAGAACGCTTCCCGTGTTCGTGATGCATTATCTCAGTTAAACGAACCGACACAGCAGCTCATCCAACTGGCATTTTTTCAGGAAATGAAGTACGCGGATATATCGGAGATTTTGCGGATTCCGGTAGGCACGGTGAAGAGTCGAGTTTTTACTGCAATTCGTAAACTCAACTCCATTTGGATGCGTATGGAAGAAAAGGATAGTAAAAAGAGCGACACATAAGTCGTTAGCTCCCAATTTTTCCTACGTTTGTCCCCGCCTCTCATCCTTTCCGCATCCAACGCATGCAACCCTTTAGTGATCGACCTTCGGACGAAGACCTTATCGGCTATTTGTTAAATGGCTTGGATGCGGGCGAGCGTGTAGGCTTAGAGCGTGCCTTGGCCGCCGATTCTGATTTAAGACAGCGGCTGGAGGATTTAAGTGAATTACTGCTTCCGATCGAGAGTTTAAAGGGTGACGTTTACGAGCCGGATCATACCCTCGTTGAAAGAACGATGGAGTTGATAGAGGTATATGATCGGCCATCCAATAAGCCGGCGCCTCAACCCGTTGTCGCGGGCTTGTCCGCTGTCGTTGAAGCAGCGCATCGGACGGTTCGAATCGCGTGGGTCGACAGTTTGGCTGTCGTCGCTGCGGGGGTGACATTGTTATGCATTCTATTACCCAGTGTCTGGTACACGCGCGAAGAATCGCGAAGGTTTTCTTGCTCCAATAATCTTAGAGAAATCGGTGAATCACTCCAAAGATTTGCTGACGCAAATCCACGACATCAATTTCCAAAAATCGCAACGCAAGGCCCGATGTCATTTGCTGGGGTGTATGTCGTTAAGCTTAACGAAGCAGGACTATTTGGTTCCACGCAATGGTTATGGTGTCCAAATAATGCTCGTTCGTCGTTTCAGATTTCGGTTCCGAGTACAGCACAGTTAATGAATGCGCCTTCAGAAATGCAAGATTCCTGGAAACGTTTTATTGGCGGTTCCTATGCGTACAACCTGGGAGTTCTCGAAAATGGTATCTACCGAACACCTCGTTCGACAGAATCCGACGTACCCATATTAGGAGATATGGTTTGCGAGGACGATATTAAAGCGAATCTGAAGCCCGTAATTCACGGTTGCAACATTACTAACATTCTCTATTCAGATGGAAAAGTGCGTGCCATAAAATTGCCGTCCGTGTCGCCTGGAGATCAATCATCCCAAGCTCCCACTGCTAAGACTGGTATTGAATCGGTCTCCATAGGTGATCCGATTGACCATCCTTATCTCAATCGGTCCCTCATCAATGCGGCGGGACTCGATACGAACGACTGGTGTCTCGGTCCGAGTTACCGATCACCGCTCTCATCCAGATAGATTTCGGCCAGCTAGATTTTTGTATCGAAGTCCACCACGCAGCGTAGTCAATTAGGAAAATAAATGGGGTTGCGAGGACTTCATTCTAGCTCGCACCGCAGTTGCTTTTTGAGCCGCCATTTCGGCTGTATCCGCGAGCACGGTTAAATGCCCCATTTTTCGTCCGACTCTCGCGGATTGTTTTCCATATAGGTGAAGATGACAATTTGCTTCCTTGAGAGCAGCCGTGTAGTCAGGTTTATCATCCCCCCACAAATCTCCCAAGAGATTTGCCATCGCAGCAGGTTTTATCAGATCGGTGCACCCGAGAGGCAGGTTGCATATCGCGCGAACTTGCTGCTCAAATTGGCTGGTTTGACATGCCTCGATAGTTAAGTGCCCTGAGTTATGGGGGCGTGGAGCAATCTCGTTTATCATCAAGCTACCATCATCCGTAATAAAGAACTCGACGCACAGAAGCCCTTCGAGCTGTAATGCTTCCGCGACACCTCTAGCGATTTCTTGAGCTCGAGGCTGTAAGGCGAGTAACTCACCCGCAGGAGGGCAGGTTGTCACGTCGAGGATATGATGAGAATGTGTGTTGGTCATAAGAGGATACACGGCGATTTCCCCGCGTGGTGATCGAGCTACTAGTACGGAGGCTTCGGCGGCATATGGGATCCACTTTTCTGCAATAATGGGTTCTGGCCCCAGCAATTCTAGCGCATCGTTGGCTTGCATCTGCGAGGAAACCTTGCGTTGCCCCTTACCGTCATATCCCCACGTGGTGGTCTTGAAAACGAGCGGCCATCCGAATGCCTCCGCTGTAGGCATGACTTCTTGAACTGACCGCATTTCGCGAAAAGGGGTTACGGGAAAGCCGGCTTCAGAGAGTGTTGTTTTTTCTCGTATGCGATGTTGTGAGACCGAAAGCAGAGTTGCGCCAGGGCGGACGGGGACAATTTCTGCGGCGCGATTGACGGCGTCGAGTGCGACATTTTCGAATTCAAGCGTAATGCAATCTACCTTTTGTGCAAAGGCTCGCACTGCTACAGGATCGAGGTAATCGGCATGAATTGTTTCGGAAGCGACATGTGATGCGGGGGCATCGATCTCGTCGGTGAATACCACCACTCGGTAGCCCAGTTGCTGGGCTGCATGAGCGAACATACGTCCCAGTTGTCCACCTCCGAAAACACCCAAAGTCGAGCCGGGCTCGATAACTCTTTTGTCCAGTGATTTTGTGGTCGTTGTCACGTTATGAGATGCTAAGGAAAATTGGGAGGGGTAGTTAGGTCGTAAACTGGGGAGAAGGTAACGGATTTGCCATAACCGATTCGGTTTGGGCCGTCATGAAGTCCATCATTTTGTTAGCCAACAAGGAGTCTGAGGTCGCTAGGATTCGAACAGCCAGCAAGCCCGCGTTTTTGGCACCAGCGGCCCCAATGGCGAGGGTGGCGACCGGGATGCCACCCGGCATTTGAACAATACTCAGGAGCGAATCGAGGCCTTGGAGAGATTTGCTTTGGACAGGTACTCCCAAGACAGGAAGAGTGGTGCAGGCAGCAACCATACCGGGCAGGTGAGCCGCCCCACCGGCCCCAGCTACGATGACTTGTAGACCGCGTGAGGCGGCTCGCGTAGCATATTCGGTCATGTAGTGCGGTGTCCGGTGCGCCGATACAACCCTCGCCTCAAAGGGAACGCCGAATTGGTCCAATACGGTACACGCCTCCCGCATGGTTTCCCAATCTGATTGCGATCCCATAATAACCCCAACCTTCGCAGAAGTAGGGGCGAAAAGTGATGGATCCATAATTCGTTTTGTTTGGAGGATTTGAGCTCGTTTGGTACAAGATGGGGGTTAACACAATCATTTGCACCGATTTCTAAAAGCTTACCCTATATTCCATTTCCCAATAGCCAAGATTTTGCCAATCAAGTCGCTCAGTCTGCCCAACCCGAGCTGACGATTTCGCCACCATGGGGGCCAGCACTAGGACCGAGTTCAATGCGATAGTCGGCTGCCTCGATTAGTTGTTGATTATGCTCGATTACCACGATCGTTTGGCCTCGCTCCAAAAGGCTCTCTAAACACTGAGTCAGCTTTTCAATGTCTGCAAAATGAAGCCCGGTAGTCGGTTCGTCCATCACGATCAACTCTCGATTTCTGTCCCCATTCGATTTTCCGAGCAGCGAAGCTAGCTTCAATCGCATCGATTCTCCGGCTGATAAACTTCCCAGAGATTGCCCTAGTGGCAAGTAGCCCAGTCCGATTTCTTTCAACAAGATCAACCGATCGCGAATCGAATCTTCGCCACGGAAAAACTCGAATGCATCATCGACGCTCATTTGCAATACGTCATGAATGTTTCTATCGCGATAAGTGATTTTTAACACTTCGGGAGTATATCTCGTACCGCGACAGTCCACGCATGGCAAGGAAATATCTGCTACGAATTGCATTTCTACAGTGGTAAACCCCAGTCCTTCACATGTAGCACATCGCCCCCCCTCGCTATTAAAGCTAAAATGACTGGCTGTCAGTTGCATGCTCTTGGCGTCTCGAGTGTTCGCAAAGGCTGTTCGTATTCCGTCAAACGCTTTGCTGTATGTAGCAGGAGTGCTCCGAGTCGATCTTGGTATTGGTGATTGATCGATCGCGAAGCATTCGGAAATTCGGTCGTCTCCCTTTAGCGAATCAAAAGGAAGTGGAACTGCATCTTTGTCACCACGTTTGCTTTTTACCGCGGGCACCAAGGTTTCTAACAATAAGGTGCTTTTACCTGATCCGCTGGGACCTGTCACGACCGTCAAAGAACCGAGTGGTATTTTGAGGTGGGCGTTTTTTAAGTTTCTTCCCGAGGCGTTGGTCAACTCTAGCCAATGAACCGCGTTCGTTCGTTTGGATCGCTTGTAATAATCGCCGCGTAAGCAGCGTCCGGTTACGCTTTTTCGCTTAGCGAGACTTGCAAAGGTACCATCGAATACCACTTCCCCTCCGTTGCTCCCCGCTCCAGGACCTATTTCAATGATACGATCCGCCAACGATAACATGGCGGGTTCATGTTCGACTAAAATCACCGTATTTCCACGGTCTCGAATATCGAGTATCGCCTCAGAGACTCGCTTAATATCATCGGGATGTAAACCCACCGTTGGTTCATCGAATACATAAAGCATGTCGACCAAGCTCGAACCCAGCAGGCAGGTCAAGTTAACGCGCTGAGCTTCTCCCGAACTGAGCATGTGCATCGGTCTATCCAGTGAAAGATAACCCAAACCGATATTGATCAAATATTCGAGTCGTTTGGTTAACTGCCGTTCTGGCTCCGAGGCGTTGAATTGTGCATGTGCTTCCCCAACGCTAAAGAAGTTGCTCACTGGCAAATCTTCGGCGACATAGTTTGTGTCTTTATCCGTTGTCAGATCACCTGATTGAAGCATTGCCACCAAATCCGACACCTGCAGACTACAGATCTCGGAAAACGTTTTGCCTCTCCATTTATAGGAAAGCGATTCTCGTGAGAGTCGTCTTCCATGGCATGTCGGACATTGGTGATAGGACCTCCAGCGTGAAATAAAGACTCGAACGTGCATCTTATATTTGTGACGTTCAAGCCACGCAAAGAATCCGTCCAAACCGCCGAAGTTTCGTTTGGGGACCCCCTTCTCGATCAGATTCCAGTGTTTTGAAGTAAGCTTTGATACAGGAACGTCAACTGGGATTCCGTATTCTTCTGCCAAAGCGAGTAACTCATCAAGTTCATGAGAGTAGGCCGGGGTTCTCCAAGGAGCAATCGCCCCTTCCCTCAATGATAGGCTCTTATCTGGAATGATCTTCGACTTATCCAGTTCAATCGTTTCACCGAACCCTTCGCATTCGGGGCAAGCGCCACGCGCATGGTTAGAGTTAAATAAACTCGCATCGGGCTCCTGGAAATCAATTTCGCATTGGTTACATCTTAGAAATGCAGGATACGATCGGATGGCGAATGTGCGGTTTTCAAGTCGTAGCGGGCCTTCTGCATTTTCCGCGAATATGGTGACTTGTGAGGGGGAATGGAGAAGGCAATGGTCATAGCAAGTCTGTATAGATTGCCGCCACCGATCGTCGATTGACCCACTCCATGTTAATCGATCTACAATAACCGTTGCTTGCTTCACTTGCTTAAAGGCCATCGCCATTTCAGAACGATCTGTATCACCGAGGTTGATCGTTTTTTCACCGACCAGCAATCTGACAAACCCCATTGACTGTAGATCGGCTAACAAGCTGGAAAGGGTTTCGTCATTGGTCCAACTACACATGAAGCCAATCATGCATCGCGAATCATCCATCGAGCTTAGTGCATTGAGAATAGACTCTGGGCCGAAGGACTGAATTCGCTCTCCGCACGAATAACAGAATAGCTCTGCTTTCGATGTGAACACCATTCGGAGGTGCTCCAGAATTTCTGTGGTTGTTCCAACTGTGCTACGATTATTTCTCGTACGGCTATCGCGAGTGACGGCGATGCTGGGTGGTAGCGGATCCAGGACATCAAATTTCGGTTTTTCAACCCGCTCGAGGAACTGACGCGTATAGGCTGAAAAACTTTCGATGTAGCGACGCTGGCCCTCCGCATAAAGGGTATCAAAGGCGAGCGACGACTTTCCGCTTCCACTCACGCCGCAGATGACGGTCAGTTGGTGCAATGGAAAGTCAAGATTGAGCGACTTAAGATTGTTTTGCTTAGCACCGCGCAGTTGGATAACAGGGGGCTGTGGAATTGGCGAGGTATTCAGTGGAGTTGTTTTCTTTGCCATGCGAAACAGAGTATGGCAAAACTTCAATATGGCTAGTGCATTCGAACGAAATCGAGAATTGTTTTATTTGGCTCCTGCACGCGCTCGCTCGATAGCAAATTGAACCAATCGCGGTTCCCGGAAAAAGCCTTCCCAAAAGCTGTGTCCTTGGCCTGGCGCGACGATTAGATCGACCAATTCTTCACATCCCTCTGCCTCGTAGGCTTTCTTTAATGCTCCAGAGTTCGGCTCCAATGGCACGACAACATCTTGGTCTCCATGAATGATGGTTACTGGAATCTTGGCCTTGGCAATCACCCCTATTCTTTCGACGGGATTGAACTCTTTACTTCGTTGGTCTAGTTCCTGGCTGTTTAAACCGTAAGCGGGAGCGGCTGCCTCGAGTTTAGGATAAGTGCGGAAATCATACACAGGGTAGATTCCAATTATGCCCGCGACCTTCTCGGGATGCGCGATGGCCCAACTACTTACCCACAGGCCACCGCGGCTACGCCCAAAAAGGCAAGCTTTTTTCGCAAAGCCTCGTTTCGTGGTTAGCTCTTCGTAGAGCGCATTAAAGGCACTATGACTCGATGGGCTGCCATAAGCTTCACCGACGTCCACTCCTGCGATAGCGATTCCGGCATCGAGAAACGATTGGTGCATCCAGCGTTCTGCTTCGTCTGGGTAAGCGGGCAGTGTTGGGGCATAGAAAATCCATGGCTGAGGCGAGGTGCGTTTTGAGTCCTCTGGCATAAATACGAAGGCAGGCCGATCCAGAATCGTAAAGGTATCGCCAGGTAGTGACAGCTTTCCTGGGACTGAGGCGACTTTAGGGGCCGAGGCATTGGCTGTGGTCTTTATGGGGGTTTCTTGTGCATAGGAATGGTTCACTTGTAAGCTACCGAGCAACTCCGCAAGCAATCCAATGAGAAGCACCGGATATGAAACGAGCGGAAGAGGACGATGGAGATTCATATGGATTCGATTTTCCCGATAGACAAAGCCAACAAAAAAGGATCTGTGCAAGTTCGAACATGAAAGGTGACGAAAAAACGAACGGCCACCCTGCTTTCAGGATGGCCGTCTCTATTCTAACACTGGAAATAGTCGAAACTAGAAGCCAGCGAATGGGTGGGACACGGAGTCTTTTTGTGCAACCATTTGTTGTGCGGTTGGAAGACCTTTCATTGCGTTAACAATGGCATCCTTGGTTGCTTGGTAGTTAAATTCGTAGATTTTCTTGTCGTCGTTGGCAGCTGGGTGAATGAAAACGCCGCAAACGATGACCAAGCTCTCGGCTTGGTCAGCAGGAATGACACCGGCAGCGACCGAATCGGCAACGGCCTTTGCAACTGCATACTGTGCAGGTCCAAACATTTGGACCGCTTGCTTCATCCCCTTGATCGTAACCTTGGTGATCATAACGGTGGATGGCTTCACAGCGACGTTTGGAGCTAGAACTGCCAAAAGGTTGGTGTGACCAGCGCTTTGATTGGAAAGAGCGTTGGCAAAAGCGACGCCGACCGGACCGTCTTTGCTACCGATCATCAAATCGATGTGGGCGATTTCATTGCCTTCGCCGACCAATGCTTCTCCGACGTACATGGACATAGTGGGGATCCTAAATTTGGGGGGAACTATATGTTTTCGCAAAAAGTCGCGATTGTGAACACGAAAAGGTATCAAACTGCAACTTTTCTGCAATCGCGGGAAGCACCCCTTCCTAGCGGCAAAAAGGGACTTTCCGAATTAATTCTCCTGTTCCGAGGCGGAATCTTTGCTCAAAACAGTGGAATTTCCAACTCAACTAGGTACCCTAAATGGATGTTCGCATTTTCGTAGGGGCTTTGGCACACAAGTTGCCAAATAGAAAAAAGGCTAGGTTCCGCGCCGCAAAAAAACCGGGATTTAGCACGACGGGAGAGAAAGGGTATCGCCACTGGATTGGCTTCAGTGCCCCCGACTCTCTTGGGCATCCTTATCCATTCCGCGAAACAGAATTTCCACTAGGACTCGATCATGAAGCGAAGCATTACTCATCTCCTAACTCTCGTCGTTTCTGTTGCCTCTGCGACTGCTGGATACTGCCAAGATTCGCAGCCGACCAAGGCGGAAACCAAGAAAGTGACCACCAAAGCCAAGAAAAACAAAGAAAACACGGTCCGAACGGTAGAGATGTTCCAGGCCATGGACGAGGGGCTTGTTTCCGTCGAGTACATCGGAAAGAGCTCCAAGGAAGCGAACATCATCTTCAAGAATAAGACCGGTGATGCCTTGGATGTACAGCTTCCTGCTACCTTTGGTGCCGTTCCTGTCCTCGCTCAAATGGGCGGCATGGGTGGAATGGGCATGGGTGGTATGGGAGGAATGGGCGGTATGGGTGGAATGGGCGGCGGCATGGGAGGAATGGGCGGCGGCATGGGAGGAATGGGCGGCCAAGGTATGGGAGGTGGCTTTGGTGGCGGTATGGGTGGCATGGGTGGTATGGGCGGCGGCATGGGCGGCATGGGTGGTATGGGCGGCGGCATGGGGGGCATGGGCGGAATGATGCGTGTCGAGCCAGACAAGCCCAAGAAAGTAAACGTTCCTATGGTTTGCTTGGAGCATGGTAAAGATGATCCTACCCCCAAGATGAAATATAAAATCGTTCGCTTGACCGAAGTAAACCCTTCCCCAGTTGTCGAACAAATTTGCTTGGCTCTCGCTAACCGAAAAGTAGACCAGAAGATAGCCCAAGCTGCTGCATGGCACGTTGCCAACGAACTCAGCTGGCCGGAATTGCTCAACAAACCACGTTACATAACTCAATTCAATGGTGTTGAACTCTTCTTCAACCCTTTGGAAATTCAGAGTGCGGTAAGACTCGTTAGCTATGCCAACGCAGAGGCGATGAAGCAAGAAGAGGAAAGCTCACAGCAATACCAATCGCCTGGTCAGTCTGGCGAAACCGTTTCAGTCGGTGATCAACTAGCCAATGGGGACAAATAAGGCGAATTCAAAACTGCATTTTGCAAAGCCATCCGATCAGGATGGCTTTTTTTATTTGCTAAGTCCCAAATGAAACCTTTTCGCTTCTTATCTGAACATTTGCCAAGTCGCGTAAACTAGTCTGAATCGTCTCGAATAATGCTGGTAGAATGGTCGGTGGAAGTCGGTACTGCGTTCTAGCTGAATATCGCTTACTCCTGTTCTCCCTCCCACGATGTGCAACTATTGAATCAAATGGAACAGCAAATTCTTTTTCAACAATTATTCATCCCCTTTGTTCTCGCGTGTGCCGGCAGTTGGTTGATTACGTCAGCCCCTAAGTTAGACGACTGGAAGCCCCCTTATTTCTGGCAAAGTTTTTCCTTAATCTTGCCGGGCACACTTCTTGTAAGCCTAGGAATCTTGGTCGCTGATTTTGGACGAAGAGGGATTCTGGATCAACCTAACGAATGGCTATCATGGTCACCTAAGAGTCGTTGGGATTGGTTAGTGTTCGTGGTTCCCGTGGCCATATTGCTGCTCGGTATGCTTCGTTCGCTAGTCTCGTCGGCGAGTAGATTATCCCAGGTGATGTGGCCTGTATGTGTGTGCTTGGCGGTATCGATCATGGCGTGGTGTTTGTCCGATCAAGTCAAAGGGAATCGATGGTCGTGGGAAGTTCTTTTCGCATGGATAGTAGTGGGTGTCGTCGCCATTACGATGAATTTGGCTTCCTTGGAAAACATGATTACTAGTGGTGGCTCGCGTTGGGCTTTGCTGATTTTAGCTGGGCAGATGGGCTGCATCTCGGCTTACGCTGCTCAAAGCTATCTCAGTTTGAGCCTTTGGATAACGAGCTCCGCCGCTGTAGTGCTTGGGGCATTTTGTTGTTCCGTTGTTCGCCCTGCAAAGGATCAATCATTCGGCCTGTGGCATTTAAGTATTCTGCTGCTCCCTCTGGCGATCATCACGGTCCCCACGCTCTTTCTCGCGGATCGTTATTCGATGGAACGTCTGCCGATGTGGCTTATCGGTATAGTCTTGTTCTTACCAACACTGATTTGGTTTTTCGACATTGTGTACGCTCGCGGAGGTCGTCAATGGATCAGGATACTGCTCGCATTTCTGATTTGCGTTTCGGTATTGGCGACCATCATCATTTTGACTAAACCCTTTGAATCCGAATGGTAGTTTTGGATGATGCAATCCTGGGGAGTAACCAAGTCGAATGAAACTACAAACCATAAATTCGGTAGACGCTTACGAGCTGTGTTGGCGATGGATGGATTCTCCAATAGGCCCAATATTGCTTCGCAGCCATGGTGAAAAGGCAACGGGAGTTTTCTTAAATGATCAGCAGTATTTTCCTGAACATTCTCCAGCTCGTAGAGGCTCGAAGCTCGATGCGGACGTATCGGGTGTTTTGGTGCAGCTTGAGGCTGAGTTAAAGGAGTATTTTTCAGGAAACCTACAGCAGTTTACAACAGAATTTGGTTTGGTTGGGACGGCGTTTCAATGCGATGTATGGAGGCAATTGCAATGGATTCCATTCGGCCAAATCTCAACCTACGGTCAGATCGCCTTACGATTGGGTAAAAGCAATTCTTCGCGTGCTGTCGGGGCTGCCATTGGCAAAAACCCGCTTTCGATTGTTCTCCCCTGTCATCGAGTTATCGGAAAGTCAGGGGCATTAACAGGCTACGCTGGCGGTTTGGAGCGAAAACGTTGGTTGCTTAATCTGGAGCGTGGCAGCATGGAAAAAGGCCTTCGTCAGCAGTCCTTGGCGTTTGCATAGTTGGGGCGGTTACGAAATTCCCCACTGGAACGGGTCATGTTCGTTCAAAAGAATGCTTACATCTGCATTCACAAAAGCACGGCCAACGATCGTTGGACTGATGGTTCCCTTTTCTCGATCGAGCCAGCGAAAGCGTCCTGCAAAGGGTATCCCTAAAATTCCCTCTTGAATCCATTCTTCCCCTTCCGCTAGTTCACCATCAGCCGCTAGGCAAGCAAGCTTAGCACTAGTTCCGGTTCCGCATGGTGAGCGATCGTACATTGCGCCCGGGCACAATACGAAATTTCTTGAGTTAGATTCGGGGCTTAGGGGTTTGCCAAACAGCTCTGCATGATCAACACGTGGCTCATATTCTCGAGAGGCCATAACCAATTCGTGAGATAGCCTCAGCAACTCGGCTTTATCGGGATGCGTTGCACTCATCAAATCCGATTTGGCAAGACAAAACCAGTTTCCACCATAGGCAATGTCCGCTTTGATAGTGCCAAAATTCCGCGTTGGAATTGGCACCTGGGCATGAGTACGGTAGCTGGGGACATTTCCGATTTCTACGCGACCGTCGTCGAGCACATTCGTTGTAACAATGCCCGCAACCGTTTCGAATTTGTGCAGACCTGGCTTGAGTCGCCCGAGATGCCGCAGGGTCTCGACCACTCCAATCATGCCGTGGCCACACATTCCCAGATATCCTACATTATTGAAAAAGATAACTCCCGCGGTGCAACTGGAGTCTGTGGGAGGTACGAGATGTGCGCCAACCATCACCTCTGAGCCACGCGGCTCGTTGACCAATGCACGGCGGAATCCGTCAAAGTGGTCTCTCGCTTCACTGAGACGGTCTTCTATTTTGTTAGCTGTCCACTGCGGGCCGTTTTCAACGATAACTCGTGTTGGTTCGCCGGCTGTGTGAGAATCGATAACGCGAAACGACTTGGGATGCATACGCTTGTTGTTGTTAGTTTGTTAGTTAGAGTTGCTAATTCGTGCTAGTAGTCGGGATTGGATGGACACTCTCGGGTATCTCGATCGCTTGTCCTTGTTGCAAAAATTCCAGTTCTAATGCAGCAAGCATATCGTCATCTAGGTCATGCTCCAAGGCATCGGCACCACGATCCAAAGCAGCCGGGGATAGTATCGCCAAGTTCGAAAAATAGACCTCCAGCAGTCGATGCCGCCTTACGGATTTTAACGATTCTTGAATGCCACTTGCGGTGAGAATCACATCGCCGGCTGGATTTATGGTGATCCATCCTCGCCTTTCGATACGACCCAACACAGTGCTCAAGCGAGTTTTACCCCATGTTCTCATCTGCTTTAGAGATGTAAGGTCGACGGGCGCTGATCGGACCTGGCCATGCTGCTGTGGTGGTATGCCCCGCGTTTCCAGCAACTCATAAATCGATCGCATGACATGTTCGTTGTCGCTAAGAGCTCTACGATTTCGGGCAATCCAAAACCTCCAAAGGATGCCTTTTTCCGTTCCCAAAAATAGACTGAACAGAAAAAATGCGGTTGCGACCAATACGATGCTTGGCCCCGTCGGTAATCGCTCTCCGTACAAACTGATTAATGTTCCAGCGATACCAGAGGTGCCCCCCATAAAAGCACTGATAAAAATGGTAGGGTTGAGACGATTGGTCCAAAAGCGAGCGGAAGCTGGAGGGGTAACCATCAAGGCAACTACTAAAATCACGCCTACCACGGAAGCACCAACTATGACAACAACGAGCACGGCCCCCAATAGCATCGCATCTATAAGCCCTGCTGGCCAACCGGATGCGGAAGCAAAAAGGGGATCAAAGCACAGTAGTTGAAGCTCCTTTCGCATTAGCCAAACCAAACCTGTGACGAATAGAGAAGCTGCGACAATCATTTGGAGATCCGCATTTATGATCGACGCTGATTTGCCCAGGATATACGTTTCTAGGCCGGCACCCATCTGATCCGGGATCTGTTGAATCACACTGAAAAGTGTCATGCCGATTCCAAAAAAGCCCCCCAGAACAATACCCAAAATCGCATCTGGCTTGAGTTTGGTGACTCTCCCTAAGACAGAAACGGTAATTGCGCTTAAGCCTCCGGAAAGAGCAGCTCCCATCAAAAGGCCAAGCAAATTTCGGCCACTACCACCTAAAAAGATCTGGACTAAAAACGAAGCGGCGAGCCCAGGCAGCGCGGCGTGGCAAATGGTATCTGCAATCAAAGACTTGCGACGAAGCAACAGATAAACGCCAACCACTCCAGCAATTATGCCTAAAAGGGTCGAGCTGATCATGACAAGTCGTGTGTTATAGTCGAACATGATAACAATATAAGCCAACGCTCTTAGTTTCGTCTATTTCATTCGGAAACGATGACCAGAAAAGACATCTACTTACCCCAAGATATCGCATCTAGCTACGACTATCTTATTGTTGGCGGCGGGTCGGCGGGCTCAGTCCTAGCGACGGAGCTTGCTCGTCTTCAAGTAGGGACGATTCTTGTTATCGAAGAAGGCCGAAAAGCTGGTCACGCCCAAAGCCGTAGGCCCGCTCTTTATCCTCATCTGTTTCAGAACCCGACGATTTCTCACGTGGATCGAACAACGCCGCAATCGTCTTTGGCAGGTCGGTCGCTACTGGTTCCATCGGGGAAAGGCTTGGGTGGGTCAACGCTTATTAACGCTATGATTTTGTCATGCCCTCATGCCGCGGATTTGGAAGGATGGCATCAACGGTTGGGGCCGACCTGGGAACCTCGGATACTACGCGACCTGATGCGGGAATTGTTGGGTCTCCTCGAAACTCACGTTGACTGCGATCCAGAACTGCATCCTATCTCCCAAGAGATTCTGCGTATCATGTCCGCGGAATCATCGTCCGACACCATCTTTGCTTATGACCGTCTAGTTAAGAAAGGCAGACGCGAATCGATCTGGCGAGTGCTGCGAAGCTCCACATCAGGAAAAGAAATCAACGCTATCCGGGGATGCCAAGTGGAGAGTGTCGAAATCTCCTGCGATCGTATTGTGGGGGTAAATTTCAAGCGATTCCCCAACAAAACTCCTGAGCAGATCCGAGCGAATCGGGCTGTCATTTTGAGTGCGGGAACTCTAAAGACGCCGACAATCCTCATGAAGAGTGGTGTAGGTAAAAAAGAAAGCGTATTGATGCACCGAAGTCTCGTAGTTGAGTCCCCAAAGGTTGGGGAAAATCTAATCGACCATCTCGTCTTTCCCATAACCTTTAAAAGCTCCAGACCGAGCTTGCCTAGTCTTATGGAGCAAGACGTTAACCGATTGTGGATCGAAAAAGGATTGGGGCCACTCGCTTCGAATATTGCTGAACTCGGAGCATTTGGTTGGTATGATGAAATCAGTTCTTACAAATTGTTGAATCTCGATGAAATACGGAGGCCATGTTTCCAATGGCACATCACTCCGTCACACTATTTGGAATACCCGACCAAGATTCCTGCTACCAACGCCGTGAGTGTTGGCGTTACAACTTTGCATCCCAGAAGCCGTGGGAGCATTGATTGGGAGGAAGACGGTACCTTTCGTATCGATCCAAATTATCTCATCGACGCTAGAGATGAAGAGGAATTAAAATCCGTAGTGAAATGGACTCGGGAGTGGATTTACAATTGTCCATGGAAATCCATTCTAGGGGATGAGTTGATTCCCGGGATTCGAAGGCAAACCGACGAATCTATAGGGGGAATACTGAGGAGGCTTTCTTCGTCGATCTATCACTATGTGGGAACTGCCGCAATGGGGACGCAACCGGATTCGGTATGCGATCCCTGCTTCCGTGTCAAAGGCTGCGAGGGACTATACGTTTGTGATGGATCATCCCTGCCGGAGCAGGTTTCCGGAAACCCTCAGATAGCCATCATGCTGTTTGCTTTGAAATTAGCTCGTGAGATTTCAGGAACTCGTTAGTTGCAACAGACCGACTAGTTGATCTTAGAAGCCTGAACAATTTGAATGTAATTGACCCCTTCGAATTCCGTGGCCTTGCCTGACACGAGCCATATCACGTTCGGATCCTCGTTTTTCTGAGCGACCAAAATCCGCTGCAACCATAGATTCTCAAGGCAGACCATGGAACGTTTGGTTTGTTCATCAAACAGTGTAACACGACCACTGGAGGATTTGCGAAACTGTACCCGGAGATTGTTAAGTTCGGTTCCTTCGCGAATCAAATTGTCGGGACGAGCTGGATCTGCGTTTTTCGCGCCTGGACCATTCTTCGTTCCAGGTTCCTCTCCAGCGTTGACACGACCTCGAGATGCAGCCTCATTGTTCCAGTTAGCCATAACAACAATAGTAAGGGCTATCGCCAAAAGCCAGAACGCTGGTGTCTTTAAGAGTCTCAAGATTCGAATACCTAAATAATTTTTCGCGATGTCACCAATGACTAAAGCCAGTTGATGGCATGAGCTACTGTCTTTTCGGTAGGGCCAATGCATGCAGAGACATCACTCCACCCACCGTAAGAAACACAAAACCAAGCCAATTAGGTGGTTTAAAACTCTTTTTAGGTGATGCCATTTCTACATAGCTATTGGCGATTGGACTATTGTTCGCGATTTTTGAATTCTGTGCGAAACGATGCAGAGCTTTCGTACTGCTCTCGTTTAGAACAAACGTATCAATCATGCGGAACTGCAAACCAAGCAGGAATAAGACAATCCCAAACATGAAGTATCGATTGCGATCTACATTCATCACAGCACCTTGGTGATAGGAACAACTCCGTTAGTATCGGAGTGCGCGGCGCCAAAATTGAAGTTATCGCCTCGCTGTCAAATTTTCAACCTAGGTAACCTGGGTAGCATTTACCGCCTGTAGCATTTTATCCGCCCGACATCTGTCCTGGCCTCGAATCTATCAACTGAACTCTTGTGAGGGGATTTCTTTTTGCTCCCTCGGATCAGAAAAGAAGAATGAAAAGATAGCTAACATAGTCGCTCCTGTAACGAGCAAGCTATCCGCAATATTGAAATTAGGCCATGTATACTCGCCGTAGGTAAAGAGGATCCAGTCTCGTACGCCACCCTTCATTGGATCCGGTAATTTTGGAATCCCGAGCCTATCATAAAGATTCCCAAAAATCCCTCCCATCACGAGTCCCATCGCAACAGTGAGCCACAGCGATTTGCATGCTTTCAATACAAAGAGCCAATAAACAATCCCAGCCGCAGCGACGATAGACAGGAGGGAAAAGAGCCAACCAAACCCTTGGCCAAGTCCAAACAAAGCTCCCATGTTTACCGCAGTTTGGAAGCCTACGTAGGGCTCTACCAACCAATAGGGGTGGGATTCGCCGGGGTTCCCAAGCCATGTAAATATGGCATGTTTGGTCCACAAATCGGCAGCTGTGCCTGTGATTGCCAAGACGAGGAATATCGCAAGTCTCATGGGATGTATTGCCGGGTTGTGAACGGAGTCGAATTCAGCCAAAGTTCATGCTATCGCAATCGAACTACACGTTCTGCGACAATCTGCTTGGCCGCCAAAGCTGGAATATAACCTCTGACTCCTTGAATCATGACAGGTTGCTGCAAATATCGACGTAGATTTAGGGAAGCGTTAGAACGGACATAGGTGACTACGTTTCCTGAATCGTCGGTAAGTGCATACTCAGGCTGTCCCGGAACTGCCGCGTGAACCTGTACAAGCCATCCTGACGCATCGCCCACCCCTGAATCGGCCGGATTGGCAATCGGTCCAATGTTGGAGGTTACGTCTCGAACAGCCGATGCGGGAACGACCGCGGTTTGGACATTGTTTGAGGTGTATGACTTGGGGGAAAAACCAGGTTGAGAAGCGAGCATGCTGTCTCGAAAACTGTTGGGATAACCGTTGTTTTGTAGAGATTGTAGAGTTTTAATTCGTAGATCTTCAAATCGTTCGATGCGTTCAAGCAATAATCGAGCTTCGCCTCGTACGATGGCAGAATCACCCGAATCAATCCAATCAACGCACCGTGCACGAAGACGTCCGAACTCCCAAGACTCTGTCGGCTGAGACACCACTTCCGATAATTCTAGCAAAGTACGTTGTACTTCTGGTGTGCTGAATTTTGCATCTTCGAGAGGTTCGTCAAAAGCGTTTTGTATTGCAACCGACACTGGTTGAATACGTGGCGACGAAACGCCGTGCCAATCTTTGGATATTGGTTGGTTAGGTACTGGCTGGTTAGGTACATAGTCCTGCCGGGGATTCCATTCCGGGGTCATCGGTCGATCATTGCCAAAGAGAGGCTGATTTGAGCTCAGTAATCGTTCCATGATTGGACGTTGACCGTCCATGGGATCGAGGCCATCCCTCAAGGAACTGAGCGTGTCGTCGTAATAGTGGCTATCTGTATCGTCGTAAGGCACGGCTCGGCCATGAGAGCCGGGCCGTTGTCCTGGACGTGGCAATCGATCCAATCGGCTTGAGCCATACTGTATGGGTATCGACCTTGCTGGATTGAGCTGTGGAACCTGATGAATTCTTGGGTGCATCTGGGAGTTTACAGGTGAGCGTTCTGTTTCGATAATGCCTAGTCCCACCAACCCTAGTATGCTACCTAGAGGTTTAGCATGAAAGGTACCTTTAGAACTGTTTTGAAGATGATCCCAGTGCTCAAAGGAATCAATTTGATGACGTGCTTGTTGACGACGTTTGGCCCTTTGCAGCTCCTGTGGTGTCATAACGTTTTCGACAGGAATAGCACCGGTGGTAGCACTTTCATCTTCGATAATCAAGGACTGGTCCATGATGGTGCCGCTGGGTAATTGTCCCATAACTTCTGATTGCTCATTGCGGATTTCTTGATTGATTCTCGCAACGACTTCCGACTCATCGCTCCAAACGATTTGACCATCGCCCGGCTCGCCGATTGAAATATCCTGTGCCGCAGCTTGTGTGACCCCAGATCCAATCGGCGTCGAGTAGCTCGCTTGAGCTACTGGGTTTACTACTGTGCTCTTTGCGATTTGAGGTGGGGCAGCACTCGCGGCGGGCACTTGATCGGTTAGGGCCGATGATCGCACCCACCGGAATTCACCTTGAGGGGGGCTAACTCGATACCAAAGTTGCTTAGCTCCGTCGGCTCCAATTTGATATTCTTCACCCAGAATCTGCAATTGTTGCGATTTAACGAGGGCTGTTTGCCACATGAGCTGCGTGACATCCATCGAATCGGTTCCGACCCATGCGGGAGTCTCATCCTCGGCAACTTCGGCGACCTTACCTCCAGGCAGCAAATAGGTGTTTTTTGCGGAAACCCAGTTGTAACTATCGATAGGAGGCCGTATCCCAGACCATCCATCGGTGGTTTCTAGATAGACCTCGACACGCGAGCCGGCTGGCAG
>Ga0315899_10000516_pt1 | contig 46365 bp, 42 predicted proteins | sample LakEriMetagenome_2_FD_203518 | JGI IMG/M metagenome (GOLD analysis project Ga0315899, IMG submission 203518) | Freshwater fungal communities from buoy surface, Lake Erie, Ohio, United States - Buoy 4 MA112 | ecosystem: Environmental > Aquatic > Freshwater > Lake | place: USA: Lake Erie, Ohio...
TGGTGGTGCTCTCGCTCACTTCCTCGCTGCCGGGCTTGCATTCGTGGCGCACGATCACCCGGTTCTGGCTAGCCGCTCGCGCACCATCGGCAGCGGCCTGAGCTTCGGCCATGATGCGCGGCAGATCGGCGAGCGCGCGGTCGGCTTCGGCCAGACCTTCGCGCAGACCGGCAAGGATTTCCTCGCGATCGGCCGGATCAAGGCCTTCGAGTTCGGCCATAGTGCCGTCCATCGCCGCGCCGTCAGGCCCGCTGCGAACCACCATGCGCACGCGCTTTTCCTTGCCGTCCTCGCCCGTGAACACGCGTTCGATGACCTCAACATTGCCAGCGCCTTCGGGCGGAGTCGGGGCTTCGGGCGGCAGCGGCGGCTCGGGTGGCAGCGGCGCTTCGGGCGGTGACGGAGGTGCGGGCGGTGCGGGCGGCTCGGGTACTTCCTGCGTGGTTTCGCTCGCGGCGTAGCTGATCGATGCCGTGAGCGGCAGGATCATCAGGGCAGCGCCGAGCACAGCGCCGCCGGCGATCCGGCTGCGCGGCGAAGAATGGGACATGGACAGGCTCCTCAGACGTTCGACAATGGATTTCTCGCCCAGCACAGGGCAGGCCATCGGCGCGGTCATCGCGGCAATCGGCGCGGCGTTGGGACTGGCGGCAAAGCGGGCAATCAAAAGGGCATAGGCGGCGCGCTCTTCGGCATCGGCGCGGGCGATCACGCGGGCATCACAGGCCGCTTCCTGATCGCGCCGCAGCGCCAGCCAGCCGTAGCGGCCCAGCGGGTTCCACCAGTGCAGCGCAAACAGCGGCTGCACGATGACATTGATCACCAGATCGAACCCGCGATGATGCGCCAGCTCGTGCGCCAGTGCCAGATCACGGGCGCGGCGATCATGCAGCGCCATGAATCCGGGCGGCAGCGCGATCACAGGATCGAGCACGCCGAACGCCAGCGGGGCCGCAGTGCCGGGGGTCTCGACCAGCCGGATCGCGCCCAGCAGCGCCGGAATACGCCCGACCTCGCGCGCATCGGCGAGCAATTCATCGCGCAGTTCGAAATAGGCGGCAAAGCGGCGCCACAGGAACACCCCTGCCCCGCCCAACCATGCCAGCAGCAGCGCCTCGGTGACCGGCCAGTCGGTCAGCAGCGCGATGACATCGAACCCGGCCGCGGGCGAGGTTTGCAACGGCGCAGCGCTGGCGGGTTCAGCCGCCTGCCACACCGCCAGCTCTTGCGCCGGCAGCGGGGCGGCGACCGGTTCGGCAGCGGGCGGCGGCGCCATCCAGGCCGGCACCGTAATCGGCGGCAGCACAAGCCGCAGCATCGGCAGCGCCCACAGCGCATAGGTAACCTGCGGCCCGCACCAGCGCGCCACCGGACGGCGCACCAGCAACACCAGCGCTATCAGCACTCCGGTCCACACCAGCGTATGGACGATCACCCCGATCATGGCCGCAGCTCCTTCAGCAGTGCCTCGATATCGGCAAGATCGTCTTCGGTGAGCGCCTCGCTTTCGGCCAGATGCGCGACCAGAGAGACGGCGCTGCCACCGAACAACCGGTCAACCAGCCGCCGCGATTCGCCCCCGACATAGGCGTCGCGCGCAATCAGAGGCGTGTAGAGATAGCGCCGGCCATCGGGCGCCGAGGCAATCGCACCCTTCTGCACCAGCCGCGCCAGCAGCGTCTTGACCGTGGCGAGGCTCCAGCCGCGCGCGGCGCACACCGCCTCGCACACATCAGTAGCGGTCTGGCGCGGACGCTCCCACAGGGCATCCATAACCGCATATTCGGCATCGGTGATGCGTTCGTGGGCAGTATCTTCCGGGGTGTTCACGTGGCTGACTCCCTGACGACTGATTACAACTGTAGTCACAACGGCTACGGTTGTAAACATTGCCGCCCGATGAACGACCCACTTGCCCGCTTGCGCCTCGACGAGCCGCCGATATGCTCGGACGAATGACAAACCGCGCGATCCTGTCCACCCTGCTCCTCGCTCTTGCCGCCCCCGCGCTGGCGCAAACCGAGACGGAGGAATTCCTGCCGCTCACCCAACCTGCCGAAATCGCACCGGGCGAGCCGGAGAAACAGGTGGGCGAGCTGATCTTCCGCGGCGGGTTGGAGATCATGCCCGACAAGGCCGGGATCGGCGGTATATCGGGGCTCGAATGGCACGACGGCGCGCTCCACGCGGTCAGCGATGACGGGCGCTGGCTGGTGCTCACGCCCGAGGATGTGAAGGGGCGGCTGGTCGATGTCTCGGGCATCACCATCGCGCCGCTCAAAGATGCCAAGGGCGGCAAGCTCGGCAACAAGGAGCGCGGCGATGCCGAGGCGATCGCGCGCCTGCCGGACGGCACATGGCTGATCGCCTTCGAGCGCGAGCACCGCATTGCACGCTATGCCGAATTCGGCGGCGCGGCGACCGGCAGCGAGGATCGCGCCGCGGTGCTGCTCGCTGGGGCCGAGGCCAATGCCGGGATCGAGACGCTCGCCGCCTCTGCGGGCGGGCTGCTGGTGTGCGGCGAGTGGGCCGATCCGGCGCGCCCCAATTGCCTGCGGATCACCGCGGCGGGCGCGCAAAGCTTTGCCCTGCCCGCGCCTGCCGGAATCGCCGAGGCCGGCGGCGTGCCGACCGATGCCGACTGCGCCGATAACGGCACCTGCTACGTCCTGTTCCGCAGCTTTACGCCGGGCGCAGGCAACCGCGCCGCGATCCTGAAGCTTGCGCCTGACAACAGCGCCGCCCCGCTCGCCGTCCTCGCCCCGCCGCTCGCGCTCGACAATTTCGAGGGGCTGGCCTTGCGCGAAACCGAGCGCGGAAGCTTCCTTTACCTCGTCTCAGACGACAATTCCCGCAATTGCGACACCAAGCCCGGCGCGGGATGCCAGCGCACGCTGCTGATGAAGTTCGAAATCGCCGGGACCACCCCCTCGGCCCAGGCGCAGGCCGTGGTCGCCGCCGCTGCGCCGACACAAGCGACCGCCCGCCCGGGCAAGCGCCCCTTCCCTGCGGCCGCCAGCACCAGCGTGGTGCTGACCACCGAACTCGGCGCGATCATCATTGCGCTCGAAACCGAACGCGCGCCGGTCACCGCGGCCAATTTTCTGCGCTATGTCGACGAGAAGCGGTTTGACGGGACGGTGTTCTACCGCGCGATGCGGCTGGACCGCGAGCCGAAGCCAAATGGCCTGCTGCAAGGCGGCACGCGGTGGGAGGCCAAGCGCATCCTGCCCGGCATCACCCACGAGCCGACCAGCCAGACTGGCCTCACCCACACCCACGGCGCGCTGTCAATGGCGATGGGCGCACCGGGCACGGCCAATGGCGACTTTTCGATCATGATCGAGGATCAGACCGGCCTCAACGCCGATCCTGGCTCCAGCGATCCGGTGTGGAAGAGCGGCTACGCCGTGTTCGGCTACGTCACCGAAGGGATGGACGTGGTCGCAAAAATTCACGCGACCCCGGTCGATCCCGAGGCGGGCGAAGGTTGGATGAAAGGCGAGATGCTGGCGAAACCGGTGAAGATCATTTCTGCCCGGCGCGCACCGGCACCGTAAACGCCGCCGGATCGAAGGCCGGGCGGCCCACCGGCGCGCTCGCCTGCCGCGGCATCCCGGCTTCGATCTGCGGCAGCCAGCCCTTCGCGTCCGCCCCGATGCTGGTCTGCGGCAGCGAGGCAAGCACGCGCGCCTTGGTCTCCCACTCCGCGACCGATCGCCCTGCCAGCTGCGCCGCCTCGTCCAGAGCCACCGGCTGGCGCAGCGCGCGGTTGATCAGCGCGTCGCCGAAGTAGGTCCAGTCATTCTCCGCCGCGCAGCCGAACGAGGTGCGCGTGGCAGCAGCGGCGGTGAGGATTGCGGTGTCAGGGCTGGCAAGTTCGGGGATGAACACCCCCGAATAGCAGGCCGACAGGATCAGCACGCGGCGCCTGATCCCCGCCTCCTCCAGCGCCGCCTTGAGCCTTGCGGGTGAGAGGACGCCGTAACCGGTATCGCCGTAATGATAGGCCAGACCCAGATCCAGCCCGTGGCTGGTGGTGTAGAGCACCAGCACATCCTCGGAGGGGGCCATCAGGCTGCCGATATGGCTGAGCGCCAGCACCAGCGCGGTGATCGAGCCATGCGGCGCATCGTCGCGCGTCCCGTCCGGCCCGGCGAGCGTCAGCGTTCGCCCCCCAGCGCCGTACCGCGCCGAAAGCACCCGCGCCGCCTCGCGCGCCTCGCGGGCGAAGACCGGATCGCTGTCGAGCGCGATGGTGACGACGAAGGCGTCAAGCGTGCCGGGGGTTTGGGGGGCAAGCGCGGCGAGCGCGCTATCGAGCCGGCGCTGCTGGTCGCGGATCTGCGCGGCGCTGACCCCGCGCTGCAATTCGGGCGCGAGTTCATAGGACTTGCGCCGCTCGGGCCGGCTCTCCCCGCTGCCGAGATCGGGATAGGGCAAGGTATGCGGCGGGGGCTGGTTGGGATTGGGCGCGGGCGACTGCGACAGCGCGGGCACGGCCAGCAATGCCGCCAAGGCCCCAGCCCAAGACCCGCCGATGATCGCGCCCCTGTTCATTGGCGGACAAGCTGCCTGCGACATTGGCAAGCGTCAAGCGGGGCGTGCGCGCCCGAACAGAGGAAAGGCCCGATCCCTTGGGGAGACCGGGCCTTCCGTTAGCCTCAGGCGTAGCCGGTGGCAGCGATCAGTAAACGCGCGCCTTGGGCTCGATATAGGCAATATCGTCCGTCAGCGTGTATTCGTGGACCGGACGGTAATCGAGCCGGCTGTTGCTGCCGCGGCCGCCCCAGCCGTCGAACCAGGCGATGGTGTGCTTCATCCAATCGGCATCGTTGCGGTTGGGGAAGTCCTCGTGCGCGTGGGCGCCTCGGCTTTCTTTGCGGTTCGCCGCCGAAGCCATCGTCACATTCGCCTGCGCCATCAGGTTGTCGAGTTCGAGCGTCTCGATCAGATCGGAGTTCCAGATCAGCGACTTGTCGGTGACGTGGATGTCCTCCATCCGCTTGTTCTGCTCGGCGAGCTTGGCCACGCCCTCGTCCATCAGTTTCTGGTCGCGGAACACCGCGCAGTGCTTCTGCATTGCCTTCTGCATCTCCGCGCGAATCTGCGCGGTGGGCGAGCCGCCTTGCGCATAGCGGAAGTGATCTAACCGGGTCAGCGCGAAGTCCGCGCTGTCGGCGGGCAGTTCCGCCTGCTTGGCATTCGGCGTCAGATTGTCACGCAGGTGGTGGCCAGTCGCGCGGCCGAACACCACAAGGTCGATCAGCGAGTTCGAGCCCAGACGGTTCGCCCCGTGGACCGAAACGCAGGCCGCTTCGCCCACGGCATAGAGCCCGGGGATAACGGTATCCGGATTGCCGTCCGGCCCCAAGGTCACGACCTGCCCGTGATAGTTGCACGGCACGCCGCCCATGTTGTAATGCACCGTCGGGGTGACGGGGAGCGGCTGGCGGGTGAGATCGACACCGGCAAAGATCTTGCCGCTTTCGGTAATCCCCGGCAGGCGCTCGGCCAGCACCTTGGGATCGATGTGATCGAGGTGCAGGTAGATGTGGTCGCCATCCGGCCCGACGCCGCGCCCTTCACGCATTTCGAGAGCCATCGAGCGCGACACGACATCGCGGCTCGCGAGGTCCTTCGCGGAAGGCGCATAGCGTTCCATGAAGCGCTCGCCTTGCGAGTTGGTGAGATAGCCACCCTCGCCGCGCGCGCCTTCGGTGATCAGCACGCCCGCGCCGTAGATGCCGGTCGGGTGGAACTGGACGAACTCCATGTCCTGCAGCGGCAGGCCTGCGCGCAGCACCATCCCGCCGCCGTCGCCGGTGCAGGTGTGGGCCGAGGTCGCGGTGTAGTAGCAGCGGCCATAGCCGCCGGTCGCGAGCACGACCGACTGCGCGCGGAAGCGGTGGATCGTGCCGTCATCAAGGCACATCGCCATCACGCCGACGCACTGCTTCACCCCGCTCACTTCGGACATGATCAGATCGAGCGCAAAATATTCGATGAAGAAGTCCGCGTCATACTTCAGGCTCTGCTGGTAGAGCGCATGGAGCATGGCGTGGCCAGTGCGGTCGGCTGCGGCGCAGGTGCGCTGCACCGGCGGGCCGGCGCCCATGTTCTGCATGTGGCCGCCGAACGGGCGCTGGTAGATCGTGCCATCGGCATTGCGGCTGAACGGCACGCCGGCGTGTTCAAGCTCGTAAACCGCAGCAGGCGCCTCGCGTGCAAGATATTCGATCGCGTCCTGATCGCCCAGCCAGTCCGACCCCTTGACGGTGTCATACATGTGCCAGGTCCAGTGATCGGGCGAATTGTTGCCAAGCGATGCGGCGATCCCGCCCTGCGCTGCCACGGTGTGCGAGCGCGTCGGGAAGACCTTTGAGATGTTCGCGGTGCGCAGGCCCGCTTCGGCCGCGCCCATCGTTGCGCGCAGGCCCGATCCGCCCGCGCCCACCACCACCACGTCATAGGTGTGATCGATGATGGTATAGGCGCCCTTCAGATGCGCCCCGCCGACGTCGTTCGCGGTGCCCTTTGGTGCTGCGGTAGCCATCAGGCTTCTCCTGTGAATGCGAGCTTGGCGACGCTGAAAATGGCAAAAGCGCCGCCGCCAATGGTGGCAAGATTAAGCGCCGAGATAAGCCCGAATTTGGAACCGGCGTCCTGGATGTAATCCTCGAGAAGCACCTGCAGGCCAAGCCGCGCGTGCCAGAACAAGCTGATCACCAGCAGGATCATCGCCGTGGCGTTGAGCGGGTGCGCGAGCCACTTGGAGACATTGGTGTAGCTATAGTCGCCGAGCATTACGAGGCTGACGAGCAGCCAGCTCATTAGGACCACATTGCCGATCGCGGTGAAGCGCTGCACCAGCCAGTGATGCGCACCGTGGTGCGCCGGGCCGAGCCCGCGCACGCGTCCGATAGAAGTTCCGTTACCCATAGCCCGTTCCTTACTTGGTGAGGATCAGGGCCCAGAAGCCCGCGGTGAGAACAATCGCGATCACCGGCGAGGCAATCGACCAAAACTTGTTGATCTCGAGCTCGTAGCCCGCGCCGATATCCATCACGAAGTGGCGCATCCCGCTCATCATGTGGGTGAAGAACGCCCACGAAAGGCCGACCAGGACCAGCATCCCGATCGGGTGCCCCATCACGCTCTGGAACGTGGCATAGGCCTCGGGCCCGCTCGCCAGAGCGCCCAGCCACCACACCAGCACGCCAAGGCCGACAATCGCCATGCCGTCGCCCGTGACGCGATGAAGGATCGAAACAAGCATGTGCGGCCCCCAGCGCCACACCTGCAGATGGGGAGAAAGCGGTCTTTGGTTCATGATGATCCCGTCTGGTCCCTGATTGCCCGCTTCACCACTTAACGCCGCCAGCGCCTGAGGCAAGCGGCGACATGGTGGACACGGCTTGCAAATTTCGGGATAGGCCATTGCATGGGACACATTCTTGTAACCGGATCGAGCCGGGGGATCGGCAGGGCGGCGCTGGATGCGCTGGTGGCACGCGGGGCCAAGGTGATCGGCCATGGCTCGCGCGCGGTCATGATCGGCACCGGCGAAGTGCCGATAATTGCCGCCGATTTCGGCGATCCGCAGGCCGCGCAAGGCCTGTGGGAGCTGGCGCTCGACGTTGCCGACGGCGCAATCGACGCGGTGGTCAACAATGCCGGGCGGTTCGAGGCCAACCGTCTTGATCGCTCGGACATCGAATGGCTCGATGCGTGGGAGGATACCTTGCGCGTCAACCTCACGGCCGCCGCGCAGTTGTCGCGCTTTGCGGTGCAGCACTGGCAGGCGCGCGGTGTCCCGGGGCGGCTGGTGCACGTGGCGAGCCGCGCCGCCTATCGCGGGGATTCGCCCGCGCATTGGCACTATGCGGCGGCCAAGAGCGGCATGATCGGGATGCACAAGACCATCGCCCGCGCCTATGCCAAGGATGGCATCCTGAGCTTTGCGGTGACCCCGGGCTTCACCGACACCAGCATGGCAGGCGATTACCTCGCCAGCCGAGGCGGGCCGGGGCTCTTGGCCGATATTCCGCTGGGCCGCGTCGCCACGCCCGAGGAAATCGCCGCGATCATCGCCTTCTGCGCGCTCGATGCCCCGCCGAGCATGACCGGCGCGGTGATCGACGCCAACGGAGCGAGCTTTGTCCGCTGACACCACCTGGAAATTGAGCCTCCACGCCCCCAAGCGCGTGGTGCAGGCAGCGCTGCTGGGGCATGACCTGATCGACGATTGGGACTTCGAACTGGTCATCGCGGGGCGCGAGGTGGCGGAGGATCGGCCCGAGGACTGGGTGCTCGAAGGCTGGTATCCGAGGAAGCCCGGCAAGGCGGAGAAATCCGCGCTTGCTGGGCTGTTCGAAGGCAAGACGCCGCCGATCACCATCGAGGAACTCGCGCCGCAGGACTGGTTGACGCTGAGTCAGCACAATGCCCCGCCGATCCGCGCCGGGCGCTTCCATGTCCACACGCCCGACTATCCCGCCGATCCCGAGGCGATCGACTTCGTCATCCCCGCCAGTCAGGCCTTCGGCACCGGCCAGCACCGCACCACCGCCGGATGCCTCGAAATGCTGGGCGCGATGAAAGCGAGCGGGCTGATTGCACGCAATGTCGCCGATATCGGCACCGGCACCGGCTTGCTCGGCTTCGCTGCGCTCGCGCTGTGGCCGCGCGCTTCTGTCACGCTCACCGATATTGATCCGGTCTGCGTGCCGGTGGTCGAGGACAACGCCGCATTGAACGGCATGCCGATGGGCGCGCGCGCCGGCGAGGCGGTGATGGTGGTGGCCGTCGGGATGGACGATCCGCTGATCCGCGTGCGCGGGCCCTATGATCTGCTGATCGCCAACATCCTCGCAGGACCACTGGTGAGCCTCGCGCCCGATTTCGCCAAGGCTGTTGCGCCGGGCGGCAGCCTGCTGCTCGCCGGATTGCTGGCGGGAGACCAGGAAGCGGCGGTCAAGCGCGCGATGAAGCGCGCCGGTTTCCGCATGGCCGCAAGGCTCAAGCGCGGGGACTGGGCGATCCTGTGGCTGCGGCGGCGGTGGGTGGGCTAGGCCGCCAGCGCATCCTCGAGCGCATCGAACGCATTGCGGGTGAAGGCGGCCATGTTGGCGATCCGGTCGTCGCTGCCGGTTTCGATCATGCAGGTCACTTTGCGCCCCGTGGGGCCGATAATCGCCGCCACGCTGCGCCCGGCGGGCGCGCCACTGGGGTGCGCCGATCCGCCGACCGAACCGCTTTCCGCCAGCCCCCACTCCGCACCGAAATTGGCAGCGATCGCGCGGGCCTGCAGCATGGCATAATCCTCACTCGCCCCGCGCATTCCCTTATAGGCCTCGCGCGGCAGGGCAAACAGCACGTCGCGCCCGCGCAAGGAATAGACCACTCCGCCGCCCACGAAAAAGTCGAGCGCGCCCGGCACCGTCAGCAGCGTGGCCGCAATCAGCCCGCCTGTGGCCCCTTCCGCCACCGCGATTTTCTCGCCCCTCGCCCGGAGCAAGGCAGCAATGCGCAAGGCCTGGAGGTGAAGTTCGGTGAGCAAGTCCATCCGGCCTATCCCAGCGCCTCGGCGACAATCGCCGCCCAGCCCGCCTCGTCCATCACTTCGATCCCGAGTTCGGCAGCCTTCTTGAGCTTTGATCCTGCCCCCGGCCCAGCGACCAGCAGGTCGGTTTTCGCGGAGACAGAACCCGCCGCCTTGGCGCCCAGCCTTTCGGCCTGCGCCTTGGCCTCGTCGCGGCTCATGGTTTCGAGCTTGCCGGTGAAGACCACGGTCTTGCCCGCGACCCGGCTCGCGACGGTCTGTACTTCGTAACGCGGCGGGGTGACCTGCCCGAGCAGATCGTCCCACACCGCGACATTGTGCGGTTCATGGAAGAAATCGCCGAGCGCCTCGATCACGGCGGGGCCGATCCCGTCGATCCCGGTGATCTCGCTGGCGGCTTCGGAATCGCCTTCATGGGCGCGGGTCGCCAGCGCCCGCAGCGCGGGCAGTTCGTGAAGATGCTTCATCAAGTCCCGCGCCGTCACCTCGCCGACATGGCGGATGCCGAGCGCGAACAGCAGCCGCGCAGCGTCCGGCATACGCTTGGTCTCGATTGCTGCGAGGAGATTGTCGACCGACTTATCCTGCCAGCCTTCCAGTTCCAGAATATCGCTGCGGCGTTGGCGCAGGCGGAAGATGTCGGCGGGGCTTTCGAGCCAGCCGAGCGCAAAGAACTGCGCGATAGTCTTCTCGCCCAGCCCCTCGATATCGAGCGCCTTGCGGCTCACGAAGTGCTCGAGCCGCTGGGTGCGCTGGGCCGGGCAGATCAGCCCGCCGGTGCAGCGCACATCGACCTCGCCGACTTCGGCCACCGCCTCGCTGTCGCATTCGGGGCAGTGATCGGGGAAAGCGAAAGCTTCGTGCGGCTCTTCGCGGGTGAGGTTTTCGACCACCTGCGGGATGACATCGCCCGCGCGCTGGATCACCACGCGGTCGCCAACCCTGAGGCCCAATCGCGCGATCTCGTCGCGGTTGTGCAGCGTGACATTGGTGACCGTCACCCCGCCCACCAGCACCGGCGCGAGCCTGCCCACGGGCGTCAGCTTGCCGGTGCGCCCGACCTGAATGTCGATCGCCTCGACCACGGTCTCGGCGCGCTCGGCCGGGAATTTGTGCGCCAACGCCCAGCGCGGGGCCTTGGCGACGAAGCCCAAGCGCTCCTGCCAGTCGACCCGGTCGAGTTTGTAGACCACCCCGTCGATATCATAGGTGAGGTTCGGGCGCGCTTTGCCGATGGCATCGAAATGCGCGATCAGCGCATCGGCATCACCCTCGATACGGACGAACAGCGGCGAAACGGGAAAGCCCCATGTCTTGAGCTTCGCCACAACCTCGCTCTGCGTCGCGCCGGGCACCGCCGGGGCCGCGCCCCAGCCATGCGCCCAGAAGCGCAAGGAACGCTTGGCGGTGACGCTCGCATCCTTCTGCCGCAGGCTTCCCGCAGCGGCATTGCGCGGGTTGGCAAACAGCTTTCCGCCAGCCTCATGCTGCGCAGCATTGAGTGCGGTAAAGGCCTGTTTTTCCATATAGACCTCCCCGCGTACCTCGAACACCTCGGGCACGCCTGCGGGGAGCTTTTGCGGGATGTCGGGGATGTGCGCGACATTCGCCGTCACGTCCTCGCCCACCTGCCCGTCACCGCGCGTGGCGGCGCGCACCAGCACCCCGTTTTCGTAACGCAGCGAGCACGATAGCCCGTCGATCTTGTCCTCGGCGGTGATTGCGAGCGGCTCGCCTTCGGGCAGGTTCAGAAACCGCCGCATCCGCGCCAGCCACTCGGCCACCTCCTCGGGGCTGAAGGCATTGTCGAGGCTCATCATGCGAACCTCGTGCGCGACCTTGCCGAGCGGCGAGGCGGCGACCTGATGGCCGACCTTGCGCGACGGCGAGTCGGACCGGATCAGATGCGGAAAGGCAGCTTCGAACGCGGCATTGCGGCGCACCAGCGCGTCATATTCGGCGTCGGAAATCTCGGGCGAATCCTCGGCGTGATAGAGCCGGTCGTGCCTGGCGATGGCCTTCGCCAGCCGCATCATCTCATTGGCGGCGTCCGCCTCGCTCAAGCCTTCGGTGCTCATGCGGCCCGCCTTTTCAGCGCCCGCCTGCAATATCCAGCAGCGCCGGGCCGATCGCGGCAAAATCCTTGGTGCCGGGGACCAGCATGTTGAAATGCTGTTCCTGACTGACGCGGATCACCTCGACCGCGATGCCTTGCGCGCGCAGGCCCTCGATCACCTCGGGCTCGGGATCGGGCAACGCGCCGTCGACCACCAGCAGGCGTTTCACTAGCGGCTTGTTCACCAGCGGATCGAGCATCGCATAGCGCGCCGGAACCTCGGCGGGGGTGCCGCCCATCATCGGCGCGATCACCGGCTGGCCGCAGATCATCGCGTCAATCCCGACAAACGGGCCGACGCTGAGCGGCCCGTCGATCGCCACCGCCGCGCGGATCGCGGGCAGATCGGGCCGGATCACCTCGTCGCCCATATCGCCGGTCGGCAGCCACATCACCGGCGTCACGCCGGCCGAGTGGCCCATGACAGAGATGCGCTTCAAGTCGAGCGGATAGGCCTCCGCCAGCGTCCGGACGTAGCCGAGGCCCTGTGCCCAATCGGCAAAGGTGTTGGGCCAGCCGCCGTCCGAGCCGATCTCGCGGTAACTCGGGGTCCAGGTGGCAACGCCGTTACGGGCAAGAAAGCTGGCGAGCGCGGCGACATTGGAGGGCCCTCCCATCCCCGCCCAGCACCCACCGTGATAGATCACTGCGATCGGGAACGGGCCCTTGCCCTTGGGAACCCGCAACTCGCCAAATTGGCGCGCCGAGGCGGTGCCATAGGCGACCTTCAAGGTCGGCGGATCGGATGGCACCGCATCGACCATCTCGGGAGCGTAATCCTTGGTATCGGTTACCGCGAAGCGCGCGTCGGGCGCAGGCGGCGTGGTGGCGAGCGGCGCGGACGGCGCGCAGGCGGCAAGCGCGGCGCAAAGCACGATTGCGGCAACGGCGTGTTTCATTGTCGATTTTCCCCCACGGTGACGTCCATCATAGCGCACCCGGGCGGCATGAGGCAACGGCTTCAGCGTCCGCCTGTGAGCAGCGCGAGCATCGCCGCCGCATTGGCTTCGTAGACGGGGTTACCCGGAGTGATGATAGCGAAGTGGCTCTGCCCGATGTTCTCGCGCACTGTCACCTGCGCGCCGCCTGCTCCCAGCGCGGCCTGGGTGGCGGCCGAGGGTGCGGGGAGCTTGGCCTGCACGAACAGCAGCTCGGCAAGCTGCGGCGCATGGGTGACGGGGGAAATGGCGGCATAGCGCTGCGGTGTGGCGGCGGGCGCGGCGCCCATGAAGGGATCGACCGCGGAGAACTGGCACAAGGCATCGAAGGCTGGTTGCTCCGCCCCGACATCGCCCGGGCCGTCGAGCACAATCGCCGCGCGGGCCTTGATCGGCTTGCGTGCGCCCGCCGGGCCGTCCTTGCCCTGCGAGGCCGCAAGCCAGACCGCCGGCAAACCGCCCGCCGAATGGCCGACCAGCGTCACGCGGTTGCGGTCGATGGGATAATTAGCCGCGACATCCTCGATCAGCTTGGCCGAAGCGGCCCAGTCGGTGAACGACCCCGGCCAGCCGCCGCCGTCCCCGACCTCGCGGTAATCGACATTGAGCGTTGCAATGCCGAGGCTCTGCCAGCGGGTCGCGAGCGGGGCCATGTAGGCTTGGCTGGCGATGCCGGTCTTCCAGCACCCGCCGTGATAGATCACTGCCAGCGGGAACGGGCCGTCTCCTGCGGGAAGCCGGAGTTCGGCAAACCCGCGCGAGTGGTCGGCATAGCGCAGCACCGTGTCGGGCTTGGACGCGGCGAGGTTGGCGTCGGTGCCGTAGGTCGCGTTGTTGGGTTGCACGGCGGGCGAAGCCTCCTCGGGCGCAGGCGTGGCAGGGGCGCAGGCAGCGGCGAGCAGCAGGAAGGGCAGGAACCGCATCACACCCCCTCCAACAAACGATCCGCCTGAGCGCGGGCCTCAGGAGTCACCTCGGCACCCGAGAGCATCCGCGCGATCTCCTCCTGCCGCCCGGCGCTGTCGAGCAGCACCACAGAAGTCTTGGTCACGATCCCGGAGGAGGCCTTGGCGATGAGGTAATGCTGCCCGCCGCGTGCGGCAACTTGCGGTGAGTGCGTCACCGCGAGCAACTGCCCCTCGTGCGCCGCAAGCCGCGCGAGGCGTTCGCCAATCGCAGAGGCCACCGCGCCGCCCACGCCGCGGTCGATCTCGTCGAAGATGATGGTGGCCGCCCCGCCCTGCTCGGCCAGCGCGACCTTCAGCGCGAGGATGAAGCGCGACAATTCGCCCCCCGAGGCAATCTTGCCCAAAGGCGCAAAATCCGCGCCGGGGTTGGTCGAGATCAGGAACTCCACCGCGTCCATCCCATGCGCTCCCCAGCGTTCCTCGGGCAGCGCCGCGACAGAGGTGCGGAACTTCGCGGCATCGAGTTTCAAGGGCGCCAATTCCGCCGCCACCGCCGTATCGAGCTTTCCAGCAGCCGTGGTGCGGACCGCGTGCGCTTTTTCGGCAGCCGACACATAGGCGGCACGGGCTTCCTTCGCGCCAGCCTCGAGCGCATCGAGCTGCGCCTCCCCGCCCTCGATCGCATCCAATCGGCTGCGCATCGTGCGCATCAGCTCGGGCAGATCATCGACCTCGCAGCGGTGCTTGCGCGCGGCGGCGCGCAGTTCGAACAACCGCGTCTCGGCATTTTCGAGCGCGGCGGGATCGTGGAGCAGCGCCTCGGCGGCTTTCTCGAGCCGCTCCTCGGCCTCGCCCGCCTCGATCACCGCGCGGTCGAGCGCGGCCAAGGCCTCGGCCAAGAGCGGGTGCTGGTTGGCGATCCGGTCAAGCTTGCGCGCCGCGACCCGCAGCGCGGCCAGCGGCGAATCCGAGCCTTCCCAGATGTGCCGCAGGCCTTCGAGATCGCCCGCCAGCTTCTCGCCCTTCTGCATATCGGACCTCGTGGCAGCAAGCCGCGCTTCCTCGCCCGCGACCGGCTCCAATGCGGCAAGTTCCGCGAGGTGCGCGATCAGCAGATCCTGATCGGCCTTGGCCTGTTCGACCGCGGCGCGCGCTTCGGCGAGCTGCGCTTCGGCGCGCGCCCAAGCGGCAAAGGCGCGCTCCAATCCGGCCACATCGGTGCCCGCATAGCGGTCAAGCAGCAGCCGGTGCCCGCGCGGATTGACCAGCCCGCGATCATCATGCTGGCCGTGGAGTTCGACCAGCGCTGGCGCCAGTTCGCGCAGCAAGGCTACGCTGGCGGGCTGGTCATTGATGAAGGCCTTCGAGCCGCCGTCCGCCTTGATCTGCCGCCGGATGATCAGCGGCTCGCCGGGTTCGATAGCGATCTCGGCATCATCGAGCGCGGCGGCAATGCCCGCTGGAAGCGCGGCGAATTCGAAGCTGGCGGACACGCTCGCCTTGTCCTCGCCGGCGCGCACAAGGCTGGTCTCCGCCCGGTCGCCCAAAATCAGCCCCAGCGCATCGAGCAGGATCGACTTGCCCGCCCCTGTCTCCCCCGTCAGCACGCCCAGCCCGCGCGCGAAATCGAGATCGAGCGCTTCGATAAGGACGATGTTGCGGATGGACAGGCGGGTCAGCATGGGCGGGAGAACAGATAGCGCACACGCGCGGGCGCGTCACCTGCGGATGCAGCGCCAATCCCCAAGGTGTGGCAGGGGGCGGCGCTCACTCGTCGGCATAGGCAAAGGCAGCAAGCGCGGCTCGGTCAGTCGGGCGCAGGCGATTGTAGCAGCTGTCCACCCATCCGACCTCGCGGAAGTCGCGCAAGGCGGCGTTGGCGAGATTGCGCGAGACATTCGCCATTTCAGCAAGCTGCGACTGGGTGACGAACACGCCGGCCGCTCCGACCCGGCCGTCAACCGGATCGGGCGCGGCGATGCAGATGATAACGGCGGCGATCCGGCGGCTCGATGAGGGAATGAGCAGTTCACTCGCAACCCGGCTGGCGAGGTCGTGTCCGTACATCGCCAGAGCACCGATGTGGCGCTGAGTGTCGGCAAACTGCGCCGCAATCCGGTCGATATCGGCGCCCGAGACCCTGAGCAGCCGCGAAGGCTCGGCCGCACGAAACTCCATCTTGCGCCCGCCCTCACGCAGCAGCGGACCGACACCGAACCAGGTGCCGGGGCTCATGATATTGATCAGCCGGGGCGTGAGCAGCGGCGGCCCGATGGTGATCGGGATCGCGCCTGAAACCACACCGTAGAGGCAGCGGCCCTCGTCGCCTTTGCGATAGATGATTTCGTCGCGTAGCACGGTGAGGGGCTTGGCCCGCGCCAACCAGGCCATGCGGAAATCGGCGGGCAAGCGCGATAGCCAGCCCGCTTCGTGCAGCACCCACTCGCCCTCGCCATGCCGCTGGCGGCGCAGGAGACCGTCGGCCCACCCGCTCCGGCCCCGGCGGAGCAAGCCGCGGCGAGCGCGGACGGCCTTGCCCAGCCATTGCACAGAACCCGGTCGCCTCGCTGATCCAGGTGCCGATCCAGACCAATATCGACTTCGGCATCGGCCCGGAGACGGCTTTCGCATCACCAGCAACATCCAGCCGGTGGTGCCGATTACCGTCAACGACAAGTGGAACGTGATCAGCCGCACGATCCTGCCGGTGATCTACCAGTCGGACGTGACCGGCCCGGGGTAGAGCGAATTCGGTCTGGGCGTCACGGTTCAGAGCTTATTCTTCTCCCCCAAGCAGGTCGGCGCGAACGGGATCATCTGGGGGGCCGGACCAGCGTTTCTGCTGCCCACCGGCACGCGGAACGAATTGACGGCCAAGAAATGGGGGGCCGGGCCGACCGGCGTCTGCTCAAGCAGGCCGGGCCGGTGACCTACGGGCTGCTGGTCAGCCAGATCTGGTCAGTTGCCGGAAGCGATGCGCGCGGCGATCTCAGCCTCGGCTTGGCCCAGCCGTTCCTGTCCTATGTGACCCCCGATCTGGTGACCTACAGCGCCGGTGCCGATATCAACCATGACTGGATTAACGACCAGGCGACGATCCCGGTCAATCTGGGTATCAGCAAGCTGATCAAAGGCAAGCAGCCGCTCAGCATCGGCGGCGGGGTGCGCTGGTGCGTCGAAAAGCCGGCGGGCGGCCCGGATTGGGGGGTGCGGATCTCGGTCGCACTGCTGTTCCTGCAGTAGCGGGGATGCCCGGCGCAGCGGCGCCAACGTCAGATCGGGTTCACGCCCGCCGCGTTCTTGTTCACCAGCTTGAACGCCTTGTCGTACCACTTGTTGCCGGGGTAGTTGGCGCCGAGCACCGCGGCGTACTTCACCGCTTCGTCGGGCACGCCCAGCGCGAGGCTGCTTTCGGTGAGGCGGTAGAGCGCCTCAGGCGTGTGGCTGGTGGTGTCGAACTTCTCGATCACGTTGCGGAACCGCATATCGGCGGCGAGCCACAGGCCCATGCGCTGGTAATGGCGGCCGATCTCCATTTCCTTGCCGGCCAGGTGATCCGCCACCAGATCGAGCTTCAACCGCGCATCGGCGGCATATTCGGTCTGCGGGAACCGGCGGTTGACCTCGCGCAGCGCGGTCTGCGCCTGCTCGGTGATCTTCTGGTCGCGGTTCACATCGCTGATCTGCTCGTAATAGGAGAGCGCGATCAGATAATAGGCGTAAGGCGCATCCTTGTTGCCCGGGTGGATCGACAGGAACCGCTGCGCGTTCTGGATGGCCTTGTTGTAATCGCGCGCGATGTAATAGCTGAAGGCGCTCATCAGCTGCGCGCGGCGGGCCCATGGCGAATAGGGGTGCTGGCGCTCGACCTCGTCGAACAGCGCGGCGGCTACCAGCGTGTTGCCGCGGTCAAGCCGCCGCTGCGCCTCGGCGTAGAGCGATTCGACATCGCGCGCTACGTAGGCCACGTCCTTGCCCTTGGTGTTGCCGGCACAGGCCGACAGGGTCGCAAGAGTGGCGGCAGCAAGCGCAGCCTGCGCGATACGGGTGGAGAGCTTGGTCGACATGGAGGCCCGTATAGCGGGGGCCGCGCTGAACGCCAAGTGAAGGGTGAGGCCCTGCCCCCGCGATCCCCCGACATTTTCCTACTCGCCGGTTTTGTGGTTCCCTCACTCCAATGACGCGAAAGAAAGACCCCCGCACCGCCCGCCTCCCTGTCCCGCAGGAGAGCTGCCACCCTTCACACCCGTCCCGCGCCAATATGTCCGCCACGACGGCTGGACGCCCGAGCGCCAGATCGCCTTCATCGAGGCGCTGGCCGACACCGGCTCGGTCGAGGCCGCGTGCAAGGCGGTCGATATGAGCCAGGCCGGCGCCTACAACCTGCGCCGCCAGCCCGGGGCCGAGAGTTTTCGCAAGGCATGGCAGGCCGCGCTTGGGCTCGGCGTCGCCCTGGTCGAGGACGTGGTGATGCACCGCGCGCTCAACGGTGTCGAGGAACCGCTCTACTCCTATGGCAGGCTCATCGGCACCCGCCGCCGCTACAACGACCGGCTCCTGATGTTCATCCTGCGCAACCGCACGCCCGAGCGGTTCGCGGATGGCAAGCGCGTCTCGGGCATGGGCGGATTGAACGCGGTCGGCCAGATGGAGCTCGAGCGCGTGAAGAAGCAATGGCGCGCCGAATGGGAGACCGAGCAGCGTAACGTCCCGCCCGCCGAGATCCGCGCCAGCATCGACCGCAAGATCGAGGAAATCCGCCTGCGGCTCGAGCGCGAGCATGCCGCCAAATGGGCAATGCTGAGCGCAGAGACCCGCGCCGCATGGGACGCCTTTACGGCGCTACGCGACCGCGATCTCGACACCATAAAAGCCCACCCGGACCTGCGCCGCAACCTCACCCGCGGCCCCTTCAGCACCACCCCCGAGCCGCGGGCGCCGAGGACGGAGTGGACGGTGATGGATGATGATTTCGGGAAGGCTTGATGCATATAGTGTATGCATATACATTGGTCGGATGAACAGCCTTACGCCCACTCGGCTTAAAACGCCCCACGCCCCGCGAAAGCGCACAACCATGACGATCCGTCCGGATTACCTCGCCGATGCCAAACGGCTTGGCATTACCGTCTCGGAGGCAGCAGAGCGCGGCCTGCGCGATGCGATCCGTGAGGCTGAGGCGGCACGCTGGCTCGCCGAGAACGGCGAGGCGGTTGCGGCGGCCAATGACTGGGTGGAGTCCAACGGCCTGCCGCTCGCGGATCGCCGCCTGTTCTGATGGCGCGCTTTGATGTTTACGAGATGAAGCGCGGCGGTGCGCTGGTGGTCGATTGTCAGGCCGACCTACTGGACGGGCTGAAGACGCGTGTGGTGGTGCCACTGATTGCAGAGAGCGAAGCGCCCAAGCCTGCTCGCAATCTCAATCCCGTGTTTGACCTTATCGGGGAGCGCCATGTGCTGATGACGCAATTTCTCTCAGCGTTGGAGTTGCGAGAGATAGGGCGCAGGGTCGGTTCGCTGGAGAGCGAAGGCGAAGTGGTTTTGGGCGCGCTGGATTTCTTGCTGACGGGGGTGTGAGAGCGGCTCACGATTCTCCCCTTCAGGGGAGGGGAACCATCCGTCGGATGGTGGAGGGGCGAGCTTGGTTGGCCCCTATGCCGCGAAGGCGTGGAACTCGCGGTGCCAAGACAAGAATTGCGGATGCGGGCAATCAGCTTCTCGCGCGGGTGCAATGAGCTTGCCGGTCGGGTTGATGATCCCTTCAACACCACCTCGGTCATTGACCTTGCGGTGAATGATGATTTCGTGATTATTTGCTACGCCTATCAAGCCCCTGTCGAACATCCAATGCGCTGTGCCTGACAGTGCCAGTCCATTGCGGATCGAGTCCGGCCCGCCATGCTCAACGGGACGGATATGTGCGGCCTCAGCTTCTAGGCGCCCCCCTCCGTTGGCCAGCCTCCAGCCTGTCACGGCGCAGCGGCCATCATAAGCGTGAAGCACAGCACGGCGGAAAGCTCGGTCGCGGAAAGGGCGGTTGATGAGCGATTGCACAAGCGGGCGTTCAATTTCGAACGGAGTCTGCTCATCGCGTACCGCATTGAGTGGCTCGGGATCGCCGACACGGGGTAGGACGTCCTCAGGAGGCAAGCCAAGCGCGACTATGCGGGCAAAGTCAGCATGAGAAAGTGGGCGGACTGCCGCTTGCGCATTGGCCAAATCCCGCTCGACGGCCTGCCCGTCCACGATATGCGGAACAGTAGGCTCAAACGGCAGATAACTGCCTCCTTCGATTAATGCCCGATAATGCTCGGGACGATCAGGATCTGGAATGATCCGCTCGACCTTGGCTACTGCAAAAAAGCCCTTTGAGTTCGTGATTTTGACTGGCTCGCGATAGACGACCCAGTCACCCACCATTTGCTTCGCGCGCGACAGGTAGATCTTTGGGAATTGGTAATGCACCTCCGGAATGTCGTCGTAGATCGACCCATCCTTATGCATGAAAACACCGTAACCCATGAGCAATTGATCTTGCTTGAAGACAATCAAGTCAAGGCATTACTGATCCCCCCCCGCCTGCGGGGAGCCGCAGGCGTGGCGCAGCCACAGCGGTAAGGGTGGGAACGAGCGCAGCGAGCCTTGGGACAGGCCCACCCCCGCCCCCTCCCGCAAGCGGGAGGGAAGAGAATTACTCCTCACCCAGAACCGTTCGTCCTGAGCTCGTCGAAGGACTGCACTTTCTTAGAACGGCCGGAGACAGTGAAGAACTACCGTTCGGAAGCGAAGCTGTCGCATCGCGACACCAGCTCAGGGCGAACGGGAAGTACGAAAAAAGGCCGCGGCAAAGCTGCGGCCGTGACGTCGAACGGGCTGCGCTTCGCGCACCCGCCGGCCGGAGTTACAGCCTCTCGCTTCTAGCTTGTCGTTTGCTGCGCAAACGCCTGCGCTAGTCGCGGGGCTTCACTCCTCCCCCATCCGCAGCGCAGCGATAAACGCCTCCTGCGGGATCGACACATTGCCATACTCCCGCATCCGCGCCTTCCCCTTCTTCTGCTTGTCCAGCAGCTTCTTCTTGCGCGAAATGTCCCCGCCGTAGCACTTCGCCGTCACGTCCTTGCGCATTGCGGCGATGGTTTCGCGGGCGATCACCTTGCCGCCGATCGCGGCCTGGATCGGGATCTTGAACAGGTGGCGCGGGATCAGGTCCTTGAGGCGCTCGCACATCCCGCGGCCGCGTTCCTCGGCGACGCCGCGGTGGACGATCAGCGAGAGCGCGTCGACCGGCTCGGCATTGACGAGGATGTTCATCTTCACAAGGTCGCCCTCGCGCGTTCCGATCTGCTCGTAATCGAAGCTGGCATAGCCGCGGCTGATCGACTTCAGGCGGTCGTAGAAATCGAACACCACTTCATTGAGCGGCAATTCATAGGTCACCTGCGCGCGGCCGCCCACATAGGTGAGCTCGGTCTGGATGCCGCGGCGGTCCTGACACAGCTTGAGGATCGAGCCCAGATACTCGTCGGGGGTGTAGATCACCGCCTTGATCCACGGCTCCTCGATCACCTCGATGCGGTTGGTGTCGGGCCAATCGGCGGGGTTGTGGATGTCGATGACCTTCGCGTCCTCGGTCTTCGAATGGCCGAGGTGGATGCGGTAGACCACCGAAGGCGCGGTGGTGATGAGGTCGAGGTCGTATTCGCGGGAGAGGCGTTCCTGGATGATCTCCAAGTGCAAGAGGCCGAGGAACCCGCAGCGGAAGCCGAAGCCCAGTGCGGCCGAGCTTTCCATCTCGTAGGAGAAGCTGGCGTCGTTGAGGCGCAGCTTGCCGATGCTCTCGCGCAGTTTCTCGAAGTCCGCCGCGTCGACCGGGAACAGCCCGCAGAACACCACCGGCTGGACTTCCTTGTAGCCCGGCAGAGCCTCGGTTGCGCCGTTCTTGACCGTGGTGATGGTGTCGCCGACGCGGGCCTGCTCGACCTCCTTGATCTGCGCGGTGATGAAGCCGATTTCGCCCGGGCCGAGTTCAGCGAGGTCGGTGCGCTTGGGGGTGAAGCAGCCGACGCGGTCGACGAGGTGCTGGGTGCCGCCCTGCATGAAGCGGATATTGAGGCCCTTGGTGAGCTTGCCGTCGATCACGCGCACGAGGATGACGACGCCGAGATAGGGGTCGTACCACGAGTCCACGAGGCTGGCGGTGAGGGCTGCGTCGATCTTGCCCTTGGGCGGCGGGATGCGGGTGACGACGGCCTCGAGTACTTCGGCGATGCCGATGCCCGATTTGGCCGAGGCGAGCACGGCGTTGGAGGCGTCGAGGCCGATGATTTCCTCGATCTCGTGACGGACTTTCTCGGGCTCGGCGGCGGGCAGGTCGATCTTGTTGATGACGGGGACGATCTCGTGATCATGCTCGATCGACTGGTAGACATTGGCGAGCGTCTGGGCTTCGACGCCTTGCGCGGCGTCGACAACGAGCAGCGCGCCCTCGCAGGCGGCGAGGCTGCGGCTGACTTCATAGGCGAAGTCGACGTGGCCGGGGGTGTCCATCAGGTTGAGCTGATAGGTCTCGCCGTCCTTGGCGGTGTAGTTGAGGCGCACGGTCTGCGCCTTGATGGTGATGCCGCGCTCTTTCTCGATGTCCATATTATCAAGGACTTGCGCCGACATCTCGCGCTCGGTGAGCCCACCGGTGAACTGGATCAACCGGTCAGCGAGCGTGGACTTGCCATGATCGATATGGGCGATGATGCTAAAGTTGCGGATCTTTGAAAGGTCAGTCATTACCGCCGCGACTTAGCGTTGCACTGCGGCAAAGTCATTCGAGAAAAACGCAACAGCCGCGCCGCTGCAAAACCCCTTAGTCGAGGCGTGCGCCGGGGACGTAGTCGAATTTGGGCGCGCCGCTCTGATCGATCAGCCCGCCGACCATTCCCTGATAGCTTCCTGGCGCGAGCGCAGCTAGCGGGGCGCCGGCGGATGCCAGCGCATAGGGCGAGACGCGGTTGCGGGTGCACAGTCCGCCCGAGCCGTCATCGACCAGCGACTGCTCGAATTCCAGCCCCTGCGTATCCCCGTTCGAGCGCATCACCGTCGCCACAGCCAGCTGTCCGCCGCCGAGATCGACCACGAACTGCGTGCCCTTGGGCACATCCGCCAGACCCTGGATCAGCGCCCCTGTGCGCGACAGGTTGCGCAGGGTCACTTCGTAGGCATAGTCATCGTGGATCACCTGGATCTTGCGGAACACCGTGCGGCGCCGCGCGCGCCGGGTGCGGTTCGAACCCGGCTCGATCTTCCATGTGCCATCGACCATTTCTTGCTCGAGCACATCCTGATCGACCGGCTCGCTGAAGATCGGACCCTGCAGACAGCGCACCCCGCAATCGCGCAGCAGTTCCAGCAGGCGCGCGCTTTCGATGCCGTTGGCGATGGTATCCATCTGCAACGCCCCGGCCAGCGCGACGATCGCCCGCACCAGCCCCAGCTCGCGGCTATCATGGCGTTCGGCCTCGGCCACCAGCTTCTGGTCGATCTTGATCGAATCGAACGGCGCGCGGCGCAGATAGACGAGCGAGGAATAGCCCGAGCCGAATTCGTCGAGCGTCATGCGCACGCCAAGCTTGAACAGGCTGGCGAGCGTGCGGTCGACCACATTGGTATCGCCGAAGAACACCGCCTCGCTGATTTCCAGTTCGAGCCGTCCCGATGCGAGGCCCGCTTCGTCCAGCGCCTCGCTGACCTGCTCGACGAATGTTTCCGCCAGAAACAGCGCCACCGGCACATTGACCGCGATGCGCACGCTATCGGGCCACAGCACGGCGCGGCGGCAGGCTTCGCGGATGGCCCAGATGCCAACATCGCCGATCAGGCTGGAGCCTTCGACGATCTGGGCGAACTCCTCCTCATCGATAATCCCGCGGTCGGCATGGTTCCAGCACACATGCACCTCGACCGCCTGCACCGCCTGCGCGGCGGCATCGACGATCGGTTCGTAGCGCAGGAACAGCTGCTCCTCGCGCAGCGCATCGCCGAGATGCTGTTCAAGCCGGCGACGGAAGATGGTTTCATTTTCAAGCTCGCCGGAGAAGAAGCGGTATTGCCCGCGCCCGTCATTCTTGGCGGCATAAAGCGCAAGGTCGGCCGCGCGCACGATTTCCTCGCCGCTCACGCCATCATGCGGAGCAATCGCGATACCGACCGAGGCGCCGATGACGCAGCGCCCTTCCTCGAGCGAATAGGGCTGGCGCAGCATGGCGATGATCTTGGCCGCCAGCTCGCCAAGTTCGCCGCGATCGTCGATATCGGGCAGCATCACCTGGAATTCATCGCCGCCCAGCCGGCCGATCTCGCATTCGCGGTCGATCGCACGCGTGAGGCGCGCGGCGACCTCCTTGAGCAGCTCGTCCCCCGCCGCATGGCCGAGCGTGTCATTGACGTGCTTGAAGCGGTCGAGATCGAGCATCATCACCGCGCAATTGCGCTTGGCGGCGCGAAACGCGGTCAGCGCATTGTCGATCAGGTACGCCATGCGGTGGCGGTTGCTGAGGCCGGTGAGCGAATCATAGCGCGCCAGCCGCGCGGTTTCCTCCTCGCGGAAGAATTCGTCGGTGATGTCGGCGCCAGTGCCGCGAAAGCCGGCAAAGCGCGAGTTGCCGGAGAACATCGGCTGGCCCGCCAGGCGCAGCACCGGGCCATCGGGCTTGCGGGCCGAGCGCACCGCCATGCCAGTGAAGGCCTTGTGCGCCCCCAGCATCAGCGGCAGCGATTTGGCCCGCCCCTCGCGATCGGCCGCGGTGAAGATCGTCGCCAGCGGCTGGCCCAGCAGATCGCCCAGCGGCACATCGAGCCGCTCGGCAATCGCGGCCGAGATATAGGTCAGCTTGCCCTGCGCATCGCTCGCCCAGAACCAGCCGAGCCCGGATCGCTCGAGCTCGTCGAGCATCGCCAGCCGCTCGCCATCGGAGAGCGCTGAGGCAGCCTCTCCGCGTAGGCTGCGCATTGCGGACGACCCGCGCGATGACAAGAGACCCTTGAGGGACACCTCGGGCAAAACCTCCAAAATCGCGAGTGCGCCGGTCATCCGCGTGGATTCGGGCAGACTCTCACCCATCGGTAAAGCGCGATGGTTATTTTTCGGCTAAGATGAACCCTTATGGGAAATTGCTAAACGGTGACAAACCACGCTTTAAGGCGGCTGGTGAACCGCTTAATCTTCGATGGGACGTGGTAGGACGAAGGAGCCATCCGCGCGCGCGCAGCGGCACGTGGAACTCCATGCCCAGACGGTTTTCGTGCGACCAGCGCACTTGCCCGGTGACCGACTGGCTGGGGCTGAATTCAACCCGCAGCACGCCCCCTTCGGCCATGCTCCATAGCCCTTCGATCATCGCGCCGCCTTCGGAGATGTTGCGCAAGGTGGCGTTCTGGCGGTTGCCCTTGTGCACCACCACCACCCGGCGCAGCAGCACGTGGCGCGGAGCGCGCGCCGATTGCAGCCCGTTGGCCACCGCGACCAGATCGCCGCTGACCATCGTGTCGACATCCGCGGCGCTCATCGGGGCCTGGTAGATATGCCCCTGCACGTGGCTGCACCCGAGCAGTTGCACCAGTTCAAGTTCGTCATGGGTATCCACGCCTTCGGCGGTGGTGTCCATGTGCAGCACTTCGGCAAGGCTGGTGATCGCGGCGATGATCGCGCCGTTGCGGCTGTTCTGTTTGGTTGCCCCGCGCACAAAGCTGCGGTCGAACTTGATGCGGTCGAAGGGGGCCTTGCGCAGATAGCCCAAGGAGGAATAGCCGGTGCCGAAATCGTCGAGCGCGAGGCGGACTCCCAGCTTTTTCAGAGCGCGGAAGGTGGCCTCGGTGCCCGGAGTGTCGCTCACAAACACGCTTTCTGTGATCTCGAGTTCGAGCCGCGCCGGATCGATGCCGTTGTGCGCAAGGGCGCTGGCGACAATCGTCGGCAGGTCGGGATTGGCGAATTGCAGCGCCGAGACATTAACCGAACAGCGCAGATTGTCGGGCCAGCGGGCCATGTCCGCGCAGGCGGTCTGCAAGGCCCATTGCCCGAGCCGGTCGATCAGTCCTGCATCCTCGGCAATCGGGACGAAGCGCGAGGGCGAAAGCGGGCCACGGCGCGGATGATTCCAGCGCATCTGCGCCTCGAAGCCGACGATGGTCTCGCTCGCGGCATAGACAATCGGCTGGTAATTGAGCTGCAATTCGCCGCGCTTGATCGCATCGCGCAGATCCTGCTCAAGCTCGGCCCGCTCCTCGGCTGCGGCGTGCAGGCCGTGCTCGTAGAAGCGGAACACCCCGCGCCCGGCATCCTTGGCGGCATAAAGCGCCAGATCGACATTGCGGATCAGCACGCCGCTGAAGGCCCCATCTTGCGGTGCGCAGGCGATGCCGACTGAAGCGCCGATCACCACGTTCTGCCCGTGGATCGGATAAGGCTGCGAGAGCACGGCGATGATCTCGCGGGCCAGCGCGCCGAGCATTTCGCGGCTGCGATCACCCGGGATCAACACCTGGAATTCGTCGCCGCCAAGCCGGCCGCAGCGGCCCTCGCTGCCGATCACCCGGTCGAGCCCCTGCGCCACCTGCTGGAGCAGCGCGTCGCCCGCCGGATGGCCGAGCGTGTCGTTGACCTGCTTGAAGCGATCGAGATCGAGCATCAGCACCGCGCAGGCGCGCTCGCGCTTGGCAGGCGCGCCGAGGATCTGTTCGAGCGCGTTGCTCATCTGCACCCGGTTGGCGAGGCTGGTGAGCGAATCAAACAGCGCGAGGCGCGAGACCTGCTGTTCGCTGCGGCGCTGTTCGGTGAGATCGGTGCCGTGGCCGCGGAAGCCGCAGAATTTCTTGTAGGAATCGTAGACCGGTCGTCCGGTGAGTGCCCACCAGCGCTCCTCGCCTTGCGGTGCGGCGCGCAGATCGAGATCCTGGAACGCCGAGCGGGCCGAGAGATGGAAGGCAAGCCTGCGCTCGGTCTCTTCGGAATTGGGGCCGGTGTCGATGATCTCGCCTAAGGGCGATCCGCATAGTGTATCATTCTCGCGCCCCAGCACCCGCGCGGCCTTGGGTGAGATATAGGTGATGAGCCCGCGGCGGTCGGTCTCCCAGAACTACCCCTGCCCGCTTTCCTCGAAGCTGCGCAGGATGTCCTGGGCGCGCGCGGCCACCCGCTCGCGCGCTTCGCGCAAGGCCCGGCGCCGATCGGCGGCGCGCCATTCGACCCGCGCGATCAGGATCAGCGTCACCGCCGCGCCGGTGAGCGCCGCATAGGTCTGCAGGCCCGGTGCGGCGAACACCACAAACCCCGCCCAGCTGGCAATATTGGCGCAGAACAGCGAGGCAATGCGGCCGCTGAACAACACCGCGGCGGCGGCGTTGATGCACACCAGCGTGGCGATAGCCCAGGGCAACGGCGCACCACTGGAAATCCCCGCCGCAAGAGCATAGCCGGCGCACAGCATCGGAACGATGTTGGCGATCACCAGCAGTGCGATCCGCAGCGGAAGGACGCTCTCGTTGCGACGCTCGACCGCGGCAAACCATCCGTAGGCCGCAAACAGCGTCATTGAAAAGAGCGCAGCGATCGTCGGGCTCGGCCCCGACCAGGTCGGCGTGACGAAATAGGCGATCCCTAAGGCAACGATCAGCGAGACCGTCATGCCGCGCCCATGGCGCGGGAGATAGAAGAGCTGCTCTTCCTCGGCGTCGCTGACTTCCTGGGCGATGCCGGCGAGGTTTTCATGACGCAGACGCTCTGCCCCGTGCCGCTCGTCGGACGTGCGTGGCGCGCTGTCGTTTTCGTTGTCGTTTTTGCTGTCGTTATCGCTGTCCGCGCTCACCGCGTGCAGGCGCGGCGGGGCCTCTTCGCCGAAGGGCAAGACGTCCTCGTTCTGCGATTTGCTTGCGGGCACCCCTGACATGGCCAGCCAATGCGCCCTCACCCCTTGGAAAAGCGTGAGACGAAGCAGTAAACAAGAAGCCTTACGCGCGGCTTTCCGAAGGCGTTTTTGGGCCTTGCGCCGACGCTTGCAACTTGCGCTGGCAGGCTGCATCTTGGGGCGCGGCCAGTGGCCGAGAAAAAGAACACCAGGTAGGCAGGGGATCCGATGGCAGACAGCGAAGTACAGCTCGAGAACGAGGCAGCCCAATCGACCAATGCGCTGGGTCCACTGATCGGCGTTGCGCGTGAGGATTTCGTCAGCGCGGTGGCTCTGCTGCTGCGCGAAACCGCATCCGATCCGACCCGCTTTATCCGCCACTCCACCGCGATGGCTCAGGACATGGTCAAGATCCTCACCGGCAAGAGCGAACTCGCCCCCGATCCCAAGGACAAGCGGTTCATGGACCCGGCCTGGGCCTACAACCCGTTCTTCCGCGCGGGTGCGCAATATTACCTTGCGGTGCAAAAAGGGATGCGCGGCTGGCTCGAGGATCTGGAGCTCGACGAGCTGGAGCGCAACCGCGCGAATTTCATCGCGAATATCATCCTCGACGGCCTCGCGCCGACCAACACCCTGGCCGGCAATCCGACCGCGCAGAAGCGGGTGATCGATTCCGGCGGGCTGAGCCTCATCAAGGGCTTGCAGAACGCTTACACCGATCTGGTCCACAACAAGGGCATGGTCAGCCAGGTCGACAAGCGGCCGTTCAAGCTTGGCGAGAATGTCGCCACGTCGAAGGGCGCGGTGGTCTATCGCGACGAGATCATGGAAGTGCTGCAATACGCGCCCACCACCGACGAGGTCTACGCGATCCCGCAGCTCACCATCCCGCCGCAGATCAACAAGATGTACATCAACGACCTGTCGCCCGACAAATCGCTGATCAAGTGGCAGGTCGACAACGGCATCCAGGCCTTCGTCATCTCGTGGCGCAATCCCAGCAAGGAGCAGGGCCACTGGGGCATGGCCGAGTATATCGCCGCCTGTGAGAAGGCGCTCGAGGTGGTCTCGGGGATTTCGGGCTCGAAGAAAGTTAACGTTTCGGCCGGTTGCTCGGGGGGACAGACCGCCTCGGTGCTCGCTTCCAAGCTTGCCGCAACCGGCAATCCGATCCTCGGCACCCTGACGCTGATGGTCTGCGTGCTCCACCCCAAGCCGACCGATATCGAGGCCGGCTCGCTGGTCAGCGAGAACGGGATGCAACTCGCCCGTCAACGCGCGATGAAGGCGGGCGTGATCAAGGCCGACGATCTCGCCCGCGGCTTTGCCTGGCTGCGTCCGAACGATCTCGTCTGGAACTATGTGATCAACAACTACCTGCTCGGCCAGGACCCGCCGGCCTTCGACGTATTGTTCTGGAACGCGGACGCAACCAACCTTTCGGCCAGCCTGATGGGCGACTTCCTGACGCTGTTCGAAACCCTCGCCTTCATCAAGCAGGGCGAAGTCGAAATGGCGGGACACAAGGTCGATCTGTCGAAGGTCAACGCCGATCTGTTCATCCTCGGCGGGGTCACCGATCACATCACCCCGTGGAAGGCGACCTATCGTTCGACCCAGCTATTCGGCTCGAAGGATGTGACCTACGTGCTCAGCCAGTCGGGCCATATGCAGGCGATCCTCAACCCGCCGGGCAACCCCAAGGCCAAGTATTACGTCCACAAGAAGACGGGCAAGCTGCCCGCGACCGCGGACGAATGGCTGCAGGGCACCGAGGAGGTCGCCGGGAGCTGGTGGCCGCTGTGGATGGAATGGGTGCAGGCACGCTCGGGCAGCAAGACGCCGGCGCCCGCCAGCCTGGGAAATGACGCTTACAAGCCGTCCGATCCGGCACCGGGACTCTACGTCGTCGAAGAAGTCTGATATTGCAGTGCAGCGCGGGTGCGACCGGGGGGCCGCAAAAAAGGCCCGCGCATGATCTTGTGGGCGCGTTCGTGAGGGATCGACGAACGCGCCCAACCCGCCCCCTTGCGAGGGGCCAGAAAGGACGTGAATCATGGCCGATGCAATGGATGGCGCAGTCATCTCGATGGAACAGGTGGGCGGTCGGACGCTACGGACTGCGACTTGGCGGCTCGACATGCCCTCCGATCACCTGCCGATCCTGTTCTTCAACGGCATCGGTGCGAATATCGAAGCGGTCGCCCCGCTGGCGGCCGCCATGCCGGAACGCGGATTCGTGATGTTCGACATGCCGGGCACGGGCGAATCACCCGATCCGCTGATCCCCTACACCCCCTTCACGATGAGCTGGACGGCGGCGCAGCTGTTGGCGAGATACGGACTCGATGAAGTCGATGTGATGGGCGTTTCGTGGGGCGGCGCGATGGCGCAGCACTTTGCGCTCCAGCATCCTGGCCGCACGCGCCGTCTGACCCTGATCGCGACCACTCCGGGAATGCTCATGGTGCCGGGCAACCCGGCCGCCTTCACCAAGATGGCCAATCCGCGCCGCTATATCGACCCCGAGTTCATGAACGAACATTTCGCCACGCTTTACGGCGGGGTCGACAAGGACGGGGCCGAACACCAGAAGGACAGCCATATCGGCCGGTTGAAGCCGCCTAGCCCACGCGGTTACATGTATCAGCTGCTGTGCATGCTGGGCTGGACTAGCTTGCCTGCGCTTCCCTTCATGGGCAAGGAAACGCTGATCATGATGGGCGAGGATGATCAGATCGTGCCCGTGATCAACGGCAAGATACTGAAGGCGATTATCCCCAATTCGCGGCTTGTCACCTTTGCAGGCGGTGGACACCTGTTCCTGCTCACTCACACCGAGGAAAGTCTCGTCGCGATCCGCGAATTCCTCGATGCGCCCGAGACCGAGAAGGAAACACGCCGGATGGCGGCGGCCTAACCGCCCCGCTGGACAGCCTGCCACGATTGCGACATTCTCCCGGGCCAACGGGAGAGAGAACATGGCGCAATACGACCTCATCATCCGGGACGGCACGATCGTGGATGGCACCGGCGCACCCGGCTATGCCGGCGACGTCGCGGTGAAGGACGGCGTGATCGTCGCGGTCGGGCAGATTACCGGCAGCGCGGCGCAGGAAATCGACGCGGCGGGCAAGATTGTCGCGCCCGGCTTTGTCGACATCCACACCCATTATGATGGCCAGGCGACCTGGGATCAGGAAATGGCGCCGTCGAGCTGGCACGGAGTGACCACCGTGGTGATGGGCAATTGCGGGGTCGGCTTTGCGCCGGCCAAGCCCGATCGTCACGCCTGGCTGATCAGCCTGATGGAAGGGGTCGAGGATATCCCCGGCACCGCGCTGGCCGAAGGCATCACCTGGAACTGGGAGACCTTCCCCGAATATCTCGACGCGCTCGAAAAACTCCCCCGCACGGTCGATATCGGCACCCACGTGCCCCACGGCGCCGTGCGCGCCTATGTGCTGGGCGAGCGCGAGCAGCCCGGCGCAGTCCCGACGCCGGAGGATATCGCGGCGATGAGCGCGATCGTCGAGGAAGGCGTGCGCGCCGGCGCATTGGGCTTTTCGACCTCGCGCACGGTGCTGCACAAGTCGGTCGATGGCGAGCTTGTCCCCGGCACCACCGCCACGCCTGAAGAACTGGTCGCGATCGGCAAGGCGATGGGCCGAGCCACCGCGGCAGGCGGTCATGCGGTGTTCGAAATGGCGAGCGACCTCAAGCGCGAGTGGAACGAGTTCGAATGGATGGGCAAGCTGAGCCGCGAGGCCAAGATCCCGGTCACCTTCGCCGCGCTGCAATCGATCGCCAAGGAACTGCCGCTCGCCGAGCAGATCGCCCTGATGCGGGCGGAGAACGATAACGGCGCGAACATCGTCGCCCAGATCGCGCTGCGCGGCAATGGCATCATCATGGCTTGGCAGGGCACGGTGAACCCCTTCGCCTTCCGCCCGAGCTGGCAGGCGATAAAGGAGCTTTCGTGGGACGAGCAGAAGACAAAACTGCTCGATCCTGCGTTCAGGGCGCAGCTTTTGGCCGAACCCAATGATTATTCCGCCGCCCCGCAGGACATTCTCGGCGTCGTGATGGTGATCACCCAAGGCTGGGCGCTGCAATACGAGATGGACCCCGATTTCGACTACGAGCCGGCGGCGGAGGCGAGCGTCAACGCCCGCGCCCGTGCGGCGGGGATGGACGCGCAGGAATATGCCTATGACCTGCTGTGCCGCGATGATGGCACCAACGGAGAATGTGGGGGCTTCATTTATCTTCCGATCCTCAACTATGCCGAGGGCAATCTCGATTTCCTCCATCCGCTCCAGCATGCCGATGACACGGTGAACTCGCTGTCGGATGGCGGCGCGCATTGCGGGACGATCTGCGATGCGGCCTCGCCCACCTTCATGCTTGAACACTGGGTCAAGAGCCGCAAGCGTGGGGAGCGGATCAGCCTCGAACAGGCGATCAAGCGCCAGTGCCGCGATACCGCGCTGCTCTACGGGCTCGAGGATCGCGGGGTGATCGCGCCCGGCTATCTGGCGGATTTGAACGTGATCGACATGGACCGCCTGAAGCTTGGCAAGCCATGGCTCGCCTTTGATCTGCCCGCGGGCGGCAAGCGGCTGCTGCAGAAGGCGGAGGGCTATGTCGCCACGATCAAGGGCGGCGTGGTGACCTTCCGGGACGGGGCATGGACCGGTGCGACTCCGGGCGGATTGATCCGCGGCCCGCAGCGCGCGGCGCTGGCCGAAGCGGCGGAGTAAGCCGCCGCCCGGCTCAGGGCTCGATCACGATGCCCTTAGCAGGATCAATCGCCCCGCCGACCATGGCGAGGAACACCGTTCGCGCTGCTTCGAGGCCCTTGTGGCGCTCGATCGCGACAGTGCCTTCGGCCACTTTGAGGAATTCGCGCCACGCCGCTGCGACCAGCTTGCCGCCCTCCTCGGCCCCGTGCGCCTTGTAGAAGGCGACCGCGTGATCGGGGGCGAAGAACAGCGCGGGCTTGGGGCCGGGCAGCGGCTCGCCTTTGCCGAACACAGAACGGGCCTCGATATGGGTCGCGCCGACCAGCGCGGAATGCACCAGCGCATCCTCGAAATGGCGGTGGATCCGCGCCAGCAGGTCGGCATTGCCGGCAAAATCGACGCTGACGCTGCGGACGACCGGCAAGCGCTCGAGATCGTCATAGGCGACGACCTCATCATAGAGCCCGCTCGCCGCGACAAAGCCGACATTGCCCTTGGAGGTAAGGCCGATGCGCCTGATGCCCGGCGAAGATTGCCGCGCGACGCTCGCCAGACCCATCGCGGTCTTGGACGAGGCGCTGGTGACAATCAGCTGCTCCGCGCCGAACCAGTCTTCGCCGCGTAGGAAGTATTCGATCAGGAAGCCGGTGCGGAACAGCGGGCCGAAGATCATCCGCTCCGCCTCGCGCAGCCCATCATGCTCGGGGTCGGCCGCGAGGCGTGTGTAGCTGTTGTAGACCGGACTCATCGGCTGGCGATAATCGGTGGTGTCGGAAAAGCCCGAGGGCGTCACCCTGACCGGCAACACATCGAGATGGCTCGCCATCGGCAGATAGCCATAGACGCGCTCGCCCACGGCAATCTCGGGGTGGCGGCTCTCGATCACCTTCGCATGACCCCACATCGGCACGATGCCCATGCCTTCGGGTGCAGGGAAGAAGTCCCAATATTTGAACCCGTCACCCACCACCGCATAGGTGATGTTGTTGGCGGTGACCGAGAAGCTCTCGACCGCGAGCCGCACCGCGCCTTCGGCCAGCGGGGGAAGCGGCACGCCAACGACTGCCGCTTCGGTGAGCGCGGACTTGCGGACTTGGACCTGGACGCGATTCATCGGTGGTTCCCCTCCTTGCGGGCGGGGATCACACCCGCATCGGCATCAGCACATAGAGCGCGCGGCTTGCCTCGTTTTCGCGGATCAGCGTCGGCGCGCCGGCATCGGCGAGATGCAGCTCAACCGTGTCGGCATCGATCTGCCCAAGGATGTCCTTGAGATAATTGGCGTTGAAGCCGATCTCCATGCTCTCCGAGCGGTAGTCGGCGGCCAGTTCCTCGGCTGCGGTGCCATTGTCGGGCGAAGTGACCGAGAGCGTCACTCGGTCATTGTCGAGACCGATCTTGACCGCGCGGGTCTTCTCGGTGGCAATGGTCGCGACACGGTCAACGCCCGAGAAGAACAGCTTGGGATCAACCTTCAGAAGCTTGTCATTCGCGGTCGGGATCACGCGGCTGTAATCGGGAAAAGTGCCGTCGATCAGCTTGCTGGTGAGCACCATGCCGCCCTCGCCGCCGAGCGCGAAACGGATCTTGCTGGCGGAAAGATCAATCAGGACATTGCTGTCGAGCGCCTCGTCGAGCAGCTTCCTGAGCTCGCCCACGGCTTTGCGCGGCACGATCACGTCGGGCATCCCGGCAGCGCCTTCGGGACGCGGGATCGTGAAGCGTGCGAGGCGGTGGCCGTCGGTCGCCGCGGCCTTGAGCAGCGGCTCGTCCTCGTCGGTCACGTGGAGGAAGATGCCATTGAGGTAGTAGCGCGTTTCTTCGGTCGAGATCGCGAACCGCGTGCGGTCGATCAGCTCGGCCAGCAGGCGCGCAGGCAGTTCGAAGCTGGTCGGCAGATCGCCTTCGACGATTACCGGGAAATCGTCGCGCGGCAGCGTCGGCAGCTTGAAGTTCGAGCGGCCCGCCTTGACTTCGAGACGGTTGTCGCTGGTGGTCAGGCTCACCTGACTGCCTTCGGGCAGCTTGCGCGCAATGTCGAACAGCAAGTGCGCCGACACCGTGATCGCGCCCGGCTGATCGACCGAAGCGGCCGACATGGTCTCCACCACCTGCAGATCGAGGTCCGTCGCCATTACCCGCACCGAGCCGCCGTCGTTGGCATCGATCAGCACGTTCGACAGGATCGGGATGGTGTTGCGCCGTTCGACCACAGACTGCACGTGGGAGAGGCACCGCAGCAGGGTCGCGCGTTCGATCGTGGCCTTCATCGCTTTCGCCTATCGTTCCTGTTGGTGGCACGAAGAGAGCGGAATCGCCCCCAACCGCCGGAATCTATCAGAAATCCTTAGCGCGACTGACTGTACGGGCAAGCGGGGGGCTTTGCGAGGGGGTATTGGGCTGGGGATAAGGGGCAAACACAGGCCGCTGATCACCCCAGCCCCTTATCTGAGCAATCACCCCAGCATGGCCATCCCGCCGTTCACGTGCAGGGTTTCGCCCGTGACATAGGCCGCCTCGCGGCTGGCGAGGAAGGCGACGGCGGCGCCAATTTCCGCGCCCTCGCCCATCCGGCCCATCGGGATGCGGCCATTGATCGCGGCCTGCTGCTTTTCATCGAGCGCGGCGGTCATCGCGGTGCGGATAAAACCGGGCGCGACGCAGTTGGCGGTGATCCCGCGGCTGGCCACTTCCTGCGCGAAGGCCTTGGTCATGCCGGTCAGTCCGGCCTTGGCGGCGCAATAGTTCATCTGGCCAGGATTGCCGGTGCTGCCGACAACGCTGGTGATGTTGATGATGCGGCCGAAGCGCGCCTTCATCATCGGCTTGGCCGCCGCGCGCATCAGGCGGAAGGCCGCTTCCAGGTTGATGCGGATCACCTGATCCCATTCGTCATCCTTCATCCGCATGCCGAGGTTGTCGCGGGTGATGCCGGCATTGTTGACGAGAATGTCCATCGTGCCGAGCGTATCGAGCATTGCGGGGATCAATTCCTCGACCTGCGCGGTGTTACCCAGATCGCAAGTGATCTCGACATGGCCATCATGGTCATGGTGGGCGTAGGTTTCGTTCAATTCATCACGAAACGCCCGCAGCTTGGCCGGGTTCGAACCCGACAGCGCGAGCCGCGCGCCCTGACTGGCGAGCGCGTGGGCAATCGACGAACCGATCCCGCCCGATGCGCCGGTGACCAGTGCATTCATGCCGTTCAACGCAAACATCAAGCGATCTCCTTCGCAAAGGCTTCGAGGTCGGCCATCGTGACGAGGCTCGTCACCTGCGCTTCCTTGTCGATCCGGCCGACCATCGGCCCGACCACCTTGCCGCCCAGTTCGACGAAGCTTTCGACCCCATTGGCGCGCATGGCAAGCACGCTTTCACGCCAGCGCACGCGGCCCGTGACCTGCTCGACCAGCAGCGCGCTTTCGGCTTCAGGATCGGTGACAGCGGCGGCAGTGACATTAGCGTAGAGCGGCAGCGTCATCGCCGCAGGCGGGGTTTGCGCGAGCGCCTCGGCCATGCGCGCGGCGGCCGGCGCCATCAGCGAGGAATGGAACGGGGCCGAGACGTTGAGGATCATCCCGCGCTTGATCCCGAAGTCCTTGACCATCGCCACCGCCCGCTCGATCGCGGCGGTGTGGCCGGAGATGACGACCTGCGAGGGATCATTGTCATTGGCGACCTCGCACACGCTGGTTGCGCCGCCAGCGTGGGGCTCCTGCGCTGCGGCCGCTGCCAGGGCGGTGGCTGCTTCGAGATCCGCGCCCAGCAGCACCGCCATCGTCCCCACGCCCAGCGGCACAGCGGCCTGCATCGCGGTTCCGCGCAGTTTGACCAGACGTGCGGTGTCGGCCAGGCCGAAGGCGCCGACTGCGCACAAAGCCGCATATTCGCCGAGCGAATGGCCCGCCACACAATTGGCGGCCGCAGTCAGCTTCACGCCGAAATCGCGCTCCAGCACCCGCAAGGTGGCGATCGCATTGGCCATGATCGCAGGCTGGGCGTTCTCGGTGAGGGTCAGGTCTTCTTCCGGACCGCCGAACATCAAAGCGGAGAGCTTCTGCTTGAGCGCCTCGTCAACCTCGCCGAACACCTCGCGCGCTGCCGCACTGGCCTCGGCGAGTTCAACGCCCATGCCGACCTTCTGGCTGCCCTGCCCCGGAAAAAGAAACGCGCGCATCATCGACCCCGCCTGTTTTGATTTTGGGGCGCGCCGCTACGCCTGCGCGGGCGGGCTGGCAAGGCCGAAGGGCACAACCCTGTTGGCAGAATTATGCCCGATCAGCGCGCGGCCGAGATAGGGAATCCCGGCGCGCGCGCACCAAAAGCGGGCGATTTCCTCCTCGCCCTGACCGAATTCGACATAGTTTTCCGGCACGTCGGTGATCGCGCCGAGCCTGAGGCCGGCAATCCGCGGGAGCGTTCCGGCAAGGTGGAAGAACATCCGGTCGATCGCATAAAGATGTTCGGAGACTTCCTCGACCATTACCACATGGCCGGTCAGATCGGGCATCAGCGGGGTGCCCGCGATCATCGCCAGCGTGATGAGGTTAAAGGCGGCCGCGGGCGTGCTGCCGTCAAGGCTCGGCTCGACCCCGCTGGTATCGCCGCCGAGCCAGTTCAGCACCCGCCGGATCGCCTCGCGGCCGCCTTCAGAGCGTGCGCTGACCGGCATCGAACCGTGGACACACTGGCCGATACCGGCGCGGTAGAGCGCGGCCAGCAGATAGCCGGCATCCGAAAAGCCGACATAGGTCTTGGCCCGCGCGGCGGCATTCATCTGCGCCACCGCGGCTTCCGCGATGCGGTTCGAGCCGTAACCGCCCTTGGCGAACCACACGACATCGAAGGCGGGATCATTGGCGCATTCGAGCAGCGCGGTCAGCCGTCGCAAGTCGTCGCCTGCAAAGTGTCCGGCGCGTTCAAAGCACTGTTCGTGGAAGGTGACGCGGTGCGCGGGATATTCCGCCACGACCAGCGCTTCGAGCGCCGCCTGCTGTTCGCGGGTGATCGGCGTGGCAGGCGCGCAGATGGCGATATTCGTCATAAAACGCAGCCTATGGCGCTTGTCAGTGACCGCGCAAGTCAATAACCGATACCGATATGGATAATGGGGTCGAAGCCGGGTCGCTTGCGGGCCGAGCGCTGTTCTTTTGCGGCATTGGCGGGTCGGGCATGCTGCCCCTCGCGCAGATTGCCCATGGCCTAGGCTTGTCCGTAGCAGGATCGGATCGCAGCCGCGATCAGGGCCGCACGCCTGCCAAGTTCGAATGGCTCGAAAGCCAGGGCTTCCAGCTGTTCCCACAGGACGGAAGTGGGGTCACCTCGCCCGATCAGGTGCTGATCGCCTCGGCCGCGATCGAGGACACCGTGCCCGAAGTCGCCCGCGCCCGCGAACTCGGCTGCGAGCGATTGAGCCGGGCCGAGCTGCTTTCGGCGCTGTTCAACGATGCGGGCTTTTCGATCGCGGTTGGCGGCACTTCGGGCAAATCGACCGTCACCGGCATGATCGCCTGGATCCTGCACGAGGGCGGCTATGATCCGACCGTGATGAACGGCGCGGTGATGAAGAACTTCGCCAGCCCCGAAAACCCTTTTGCCAGCGCCCGTATCGGCCGGCCCGATCTGTTCGTCAGCGAGGTCGACGAAAGCGACGGGTCGATTGCGCTTTACCGGCCCACCATCGGCGTGCTGCTCAATGTCAGCCTTGATCACAAGAGCATCGAGGAATTGCGCGTGCTGTTCGGCAATTTCGTCGCCAGCGCAGGTTTTGCAGCGATCAACCTCGACAGTCCGGAAGCCGCCTATCTCGTGCCGCGAGCGCGCGAATGCGTGACCTTCGGGATCCGGAACCACACAGCCGATATCACCGTCGAACCCGACTCGATCGACCATAGCGATCTCGGCATCCGTGCAGCGGTGATCGACAATCGCAAGCGCGAGGTGTTCCCGCTGATCCTGCCGGTTCCGGGCCTGCACAACCTTTCGAACGCGCTGGCCGCGATCGCGGCGGCAAGCGCGGCGGGGATCGCGGTCGGGGATGCGGCCAATGCGCTGCGCAGCTTTGCAGGGCTCGCGCGGCGGTTCGACGTGATCGGCACCTCGCCCGCGGGCATTTCGGTGATCGACGATTTCGGCCATAATCCCGAGAAATGCGCCGCCACCCTGCGCACGCTCAAGGCCAGTCACGGTCGGGTGATCGCCTTCTTCCAGCCTCACGGCTATGGACCGCTGCGCCAGATGGGCGCCGAGCTGGCCGCAACCTTCGCGCGCGAATTGGGGCCGGAGGACATCACCATCTTCAGCGATCCGGTCTATTTCGGCGGCACGGTTGATCGCAGCGAGGGCAGCGAGCGGATCGTGGCGCTGATCAAGGCTGCCGGCGGCCATGCCGAATATTTCGCGGCGCGCGAGGACTGCGGCGCGCGGATCGCCGGGCTTGCCCGCGGCGGTGACCGGATCGTGGTGATGGGTGCGCGCGACGACACGCTGACGGAGTTTGCGCAATCGATCCTCGCCCGGCTCCCTTAAGCCTCTACGCCCGCGCCGTTCGCCATGCGCGGATGATGCTCGGTGTGCTGGTGCTGGCGATCACCATGGTCGCGCTGGTCGACCGGGTTTTTGGCCATTCCAATCTCGCCTTTGCGGCGGCCATCATCATGCTGGTGATCGCCAACGCGCCGATGCTGCGGTTCAACTGCCCGGCTTGCGGCAAGAACGCCTTCTTCCGCGGCGTGCTGGTGGTGCCATGGCCGAACCGGATCTGCTCGGCTTGCGGGCATGATTGCAGCGCGGCTGATCCCCAAAATCGCTGATGGCTGCAAGGCCTGCGAGCCGCTAGCCTTGGACCCATGCACCCCCGTGATTTCTCGCTCGATACGCTGCTGGCCAATTGCGCCGCACGCCACGCCCACCGGCTTGCCACGGTTGACGGGCCGCAGCGTCTCACCTGGGGCGAACTTGACGCGCGCGTCACCAACCTCGCCCGCTGGCTGCTGGCCAAGGGCATTGGCCCGGGCGATCGCATTGCGCTGCTGCTGACGGACGGCGCACCGTTCCTGACCACGCTGCTGGCCTCGGCCCGGATCGGGGCGGTTGCCGTGCTGCTCAACTGGCGCCTGGCTCCGGCCGAGATCGCGTGGATTTGCGGGAATGCCGATCCTGCGATGACCTTTGTAAACCCGCGCTTTTCTGCCCTCTTGGCAGGGGCCGATGCGGGCGAAGTTCATCAGGTTGATGAACGGCACGCAGCCGACGGGTTTTTCGAGACGGCCGCCGCCAGCACCCACGGTCCTATCTCCCACGCCTATGATCTCGGTTTGAACCTGTCGCCCGACCGGCCGCTTTACATGATGTATACCAGCGGCACGACCGGCCGCCCCAAGGGCTGCCTGCAAGCCGGAAGCGCGGTCGCGGCCTCGGCCCTGGGCTTTGCGCAGCACCGCGAGTTCTCGCACAACGAGCGCCTGCTCTCGGTCAACCCGATGTTCCATGTGGTAGGGATGCAGCAGGTCGCTGCGATGCTCGCCTGCGGGGGTACATCAGTGTTTGCAGGGCGCGATGACGACAATGCCGCGATCCTCGATCTGCTCCATCGCGAGGCCTGCACCACCACCAGCGCCTTCCCGACGATCTGTTTCCCGTGGCAGGCGATGGAGCCGATCCGCAATGGTGTGATGCCGCTCACCAATTACACCGGCGGCGCGGGGATGGGCCGTCCGCAGATCTATGAATTCATCGAGAAGGACTGGGATGCCCGCGTGGTCGGCGGCTACGGCCAGACCGAGATCTGCGGCTTTGCGACCTTCATTGACTACACAGACATGCTCGAAGCGCCCCGCTCGATCGGTTGGACGCTGCCGCATGTGACGATGACGGTGCTCGATCCCGAGGGCAATCACCTCCCCCCCGGCGAGGAAGGCGAGCTGTGCCTGCGCGGCCCTTCGGTGATGCTCGGCTACTGGCGCAACGAGGAGGCAAGTGAGGCCGCATTGGGCCACGGCTGGCTGCGCACCGGCGACCTCGGCACGATGGACGAGCGCGGGCGCGGCTACCTGCTGGGCCGCGCCAAGGAGCTGATCAAGACCGGCGGCGAGAACGTCTACCCCGCCGAAGTCGACGCGGTGTTTGCCGCCATGCCCGAAGTCGCCGACGCGGGCTGCTGCGGGGTGCCGGATAAGCAATGGGGCGAGGCGGTGAAGGCGTTTGTGGTGCTGAAGCCCGGCCATGAACTGACCCGCGCGGAGATTTCGGCGCGCTTCAAGGGGCAGATCGCAGGCTACAAGCGCCCGCGCTACATCGAATTCGTGGAGCAATTGCCGCGCGATCCGATCGGGAAATTGCAGCGGCGGGAATTATCAGCAAGGCCGGTGACGCCCGATCAGGCGGCGTGATACCTACAATGTCAGATTTGCCACAATGACGATGGTTGTCGCTGTTCTCGCTTGATTGGGGACGACATGATCTGGAAGTTCGAAACCTCGCGGAGCTAGGTCGGTATGCTAAAAGCGGAGTGGTTGACCGGCCCAATGCGGGCCGCACAACTTACCGGTCAATGGCGCTTGAGGCCCGCAATGCTGCGTCTCGTTCGCTCCATTGTGGTAAGCGCAATCGTCGCTGTGGCGATGGTGTCAGGCGCGCAAGCGTCGGGCCAGAGCCCGCTTGCACGGCAGGGCAATTGGCTAACCCCCGCAATGTCGGCGCCCGGCGTGACTTACGATACACTGATGAGTCCGACGATCCGGGCGAATGTCAGTTTCCATATCTATCTCCCTCCAGACTATTCCGCGAACCGGGAGCGGCGGTACCCGACGCTTTACTGGCTGCACGGGACGGGCGGCGGCCTGCGCGGCATTCCGGTCATCTCGGGCCTGTTTGACGCTGCCATCAAGGAAGGGAAAATCCCTCCGATGATCGTGGTGTTCCCCAATGGTCTGCCCGAAGGGATGTGGACTGACTCTGCCGATGGGCAAGCGCCGATCGAGACCATACTGATCGATGAGCTGCTCCCCCATATTGATGCGAAATACCGGACGATCCCCTCCAGACGCGCCCGCATTCTCGAGGGGTTCAGCATGGGCGGCTATGGAGCAGCGCGGATCGGTTTTCGGCATACCGACCTATTTGCATCAGTTTCGATGCTGGCGGCTGGCCCCCTCGACCAAGACTTCAAGGGACCGCGAGCGGTTGCCGATCCCACCCTGCGTCAAAGAATACTGGATACAGTCTACGGCGGCGACATTGCGATCTTTCGAGAGCAAAGTCCGTCGCAGATCGCGAAGGCTCAGGCCTTCTCGATCCGAAGCGAACTGTTGCTCCGTGTGATCGTCGGAAGCGAGGACTTTACCGCACCCGCCAATCGCGCCTTTCACCAACATCTGACACAGCTCGATATTCCGCATGAGTATCAGGAGCTTGTGGGTATCGGACATGACGCACCAAGAATCCTGTCATCGCTGGGCGACGTTAATTGGCGCTTTTACCGAGCGGCGTTAGCAAACGCTTTGCCTGAAAATTAGGGTGTTAAAGGGCTTGCGGGTGACCGCAAGAGGCCTTCAACCTTGTCTCAATGGGTCAAGGCAATTGGGTTATGCGCCAAGCGCCAAACGCCCCGCTTCCTCACGCGCCAGAGCCCGCTGGTACGCCGGCCGTGCCGTCAGCCGCGCGCGATAGATCTTGAGGCTCTCGGGCACGCCCTCGTCTAGCCCCACGCTCTCGGCGAGGATCAGCGCGTAGCCGACGCAGATATCGGCCACGGTAAAGCGATCCGCGCACAGGAACTCGCGGGTTTCGAGCCGCTGTTCGATCTTCACCAGCCGCTTGTGGAACCATTTGGCATAGGCGTGGCCCGCCTCGGCCAACCCTTTTTTCTTCTCGAAGATCGCGAACCGCATGAAGACCGTCTGCGGGAAGGTGATCGTCGCGTCGGCGTGGTAGGTGTAGTCGCAGTAGGCGGCATAATCGGGTTCGCCGGGGGTAATCGCCAGCGCGGTGTAACCATCGCGGGTGGCGAGGTAATGCGCAATCGCGCAGCTTTCGGTCAGCTGGGCATCACCATCCACCAGCAGCGGCACTGTGCCCAGCGGGTTCAATTCCATGAACGCGGGCGCGAGGTAGCGCGGCGGGAACGGTAGGATTGCGAGGTCGATATCGACCCCGGCTTCTTCCGCCGCCCAGGTTGCGCGCAGACCGCGCGAGCGCGCGCAGGTATAGAGAACGGGCTTGGTCATGGCGGGCGGCTTAGTGGGCTTTGGCAGCGCCCACACCCAGCACTTTGTGCAGGACAAAGGCGATGATGCTGCCCAGCACCAGACCGACCACCGCCGACATTGCGGTCGCAGTCAGCCAGCCCAGCACGCCGCCGGCCGCGCCTGTCATTTCGTGAACCGCGTGTTCGGCCGCGTGGATCGGGCCGTAGAACCCGTCCCAGCCCAGCTTGTGCAGGCTGTCGACGATGATGTGTCCGCCGACCCACAGCATTGCCACCGTGCCGACAATCGAGAGCGTCACCAGCAGCTTGGGAACGAAGCGCAGCAGGAAGCGCCCGAAGGCCTGCTTTGTGCGGCTCGCCTGTTGGGTGAGGAAAAGCCCGACATCATCGAGCTTCACGATCAGCCCGACTGCGCCAAAGACCGCCACTGTCACGGCGATCGCCACCACGGCCAACACGGCGCCGCGCATCACCAGCGTCTCATCGGCGACTTCGTTGAGGGCAATTGCCATGATCTCGGCCGAAAGGATGAAGTCGGTGCGGATCGCCCCGCCCACGCGCTCGTTCTCGAAGGCGACGGGATCGGTGATCTCGTCCTCCAGCGTCGCGCCGTATTTGCCGAAGCCGAGCTTCTCTATCACCTTCTCCGCGCCCTCGTAGGCGAGGAAGGAACCACCCAGAAGCAGCAGCCACACAATCGCGGAAGGAAGAAATTCGGACAGCAGCAAGGCCGCCGGGAGCAGGAAGACCAGCTTGTTCTTCAGACTGCCCTTGGTGATCTTCCAGATAATCGGCAATTCGCGCGCCGGAGAAAGCCCGGTGACATAGCCCGGCGTCACCGCCGCATCGTCGATCACCACGCCCGCCGTCTTGGTGCCTGCGCGTCCTGCAGCGACCGCGACATCGTCGATCGAGGCCGATGCCGCCTTGGCGATCACCGAAATATCATCGAGCAGCGCAACCAGTCCTGATGGCACGGATTAATCCCCCACTTGTCGCAGATCTTGCGAGTCGCCCACGTTGAACCTTTCGCCTGCCCGTCCGGTTCCCGCCGGACAAGACTTGCAATTGCACGCTGTTGCTGTAAGGGCCCGCGCTTCGCATGGGAACCGCCCGGCGAAATATAGAAGAAAGCCGGAGGGGCCCCGTTCTCATCGGACGGAACAGCCAGCGGTCGGCATGGTAGTGAAAGGACGCGAGATGGCGCTCTACGAGCACATCTTTCTTGCGCGTCAGGATCTGAGCCAGGCTCAGGTTGACGCGCTGGCGGCGCAAGCCACCGAAATCATCGAAGCAGGCAGCGGCAAGGTCACCAAGACCGAAACCTGGGGCCTAAAGTCGCTCGCCTACAAGATCGAGCGTAACCGCAAGGCGCATTTTGTGCTGCTCAACATCGAAGCCCCCGGCTCGGTGGTGGCTGAGCTCGAGCGTCAGACCCGTATCAACGAAGACGTCATCCGTTACATGACCATCCGCGTGGAAGAGCACGAGGAAGGCCCCAGCGTGATGATGCGCAAGAACGAACGCGAGCGTAAGCGCCGCGATGCCCGTGAGGAGCGCGACTGATGGCCCGCCCGTTTTTCCGCCGCCGCAAGTCCTGCCCGTTCGCGGCCAAGGATGCACCCAAGATCGATTATAAGGACGTGCGCCTGCTGCAGGGCTTCATGTCCGAGCGTGGCAAGATCGTGCCGTCGCGCATCACCGCCGTTTCGGCGAAGAAGCAGCGTGAACTGGCCCAGGCGATAAAGCGTGCGCGCCAGATCGGCCTGCTGCCGTTCATTGTGAAGTAGGAGGAGGACATCATGCAAATCATTCTCCTCGAACGTATCGAGAAGCTCGGTTCGATCGGTGACGTTGTCATTGTAAAGGACGGCTATGCGCGCAACTTCCTGCTTCCGCAGAAGAAGGCCCTGCGCGCCAACGACGCTAACCGCAAGGTGTTCGAAGCCAACCGCGAGCGGCTGGAAAAGGACAATGCCGAACGCCGCGTCGCTGCCGAAGCGCAGGGCGAAAAGGTGGCAGGCGCAGAAGTGGTGCTGATCCGCGCCGCTTCGAACGCCGGTCAGCTTTATGGTTCGGTCAGCGTGCGCGACATCGTGTCGGGCCTCGCCGATCAGGGCCATGACGTCGACAAGCGCATGGTCATCCTCGGCGCGCCGATCAAGAACATTGGGATGCACAACGTCACTGTTGCCCTGCACCCCGAAGTCCGCGTGACGGTGAAGGCCAATGTCGCCCGTTCGGATGACGAAGCCAAGCTTCAGAGCGAAGGCGTGGATGTACTGTCGGCGATGTTCGAAGACGAACAGCGCGCGATCGAGGAACAGGCCGATGCCACCCGCATCGACACCAGCCTCGAGCCGGGCGAGATTCCGGCCGAACTGCTCGACGATAGCGACGACGCCTGATCCTTGCGATCATGCAGCAAGCGCAACGGGGGGCGCGGGGATCGAATGCGATTCCCGCGCCCTTCTTGTAAACAGCGCCCGCACGCACGAAGATGCCGACACAGAACGATAACAACAAGGGAGCAGAAGCAACTGCCATGATCGACATTCCCGCCATCCTCGCCCAGTTGCAGCAGCATTATGATGATGCGGTGCGCAGCCTTCGCGACGATGTGATCGCCTTCGGGCGCGACGGCACCATCCCGCAGCCGCATAAGCGCGAAGATGGCAGCTATGCCTATCCCCAGATCATACTGCGCTATGCGGGGCTTGGCGCGCCGCGCGATCGCAGCCGCGCTTTCGGACGGCTCGAGATGCCCGGCACCTATGCAACCACCGTCACCCGGCCCGATCTTTTCGCGCATTACCTAACCGAGCAGCTGCAACTGATCGCCACCGAATACGAGATCGAGGTCACGGTCGAGCGGTCGCGCCAGGAAATCCCCTTCCCCTATGTGCTCGATGGCGAGGCGGGCGCGGCGATGGTCGGCATTGCGCCGATGGAAATCGCTGCGCACTTCCCCTCGACCGACCTTGCGCTGATCGGCGACGAGCTGGCTGACGGGATCGAGATCAATGGCGATCACGACATGCCGCTGTCGCTGTTCGACGGGTTGCGAACCGATTACTCGCTCGCCCGCCTGAAGCACTACACCGGGAGCGAAGTGAGCGACTTCCAGGACTTCATCCTGTTTACCAACTACCACCGCTATGTCGATGAATTCGTCAACTGGGGCGCGACCCAGATCGGCGCGAACGGCTATGTCGCGCTGACCGGTGCGGCGGGCCTCGACATCCGCGAGCAGACCCCGCACGCGCAGGACCAGTTGAACGACACCGCGTGGCGCCGGCACCAGATGCCTGCCTATCACCTGATCCGCGATGACGGGCGCGGGATCACGCTGGTCAATATCGGCGTCGGCCCATCGAACGCCAAGACGATCTGCGATCACTTGGCGGTGCTGCGCCCGCATACGTGGATGATGATCGGCCACTGCGGCGGGCTGCGCTCGACCCAGAAGATCGGCGATTTCGTGCTCGCCCACGCCTATCTGCGCGATGATCACGTGCTCGATTGCGTGCTTCCGCCCGAAGTGCCGATCCCGCCGATTGCCGAAGTGCAGCAGGCGCTCGCGCTCGCGGCCGAGGAAGTCTCGGGCGTGCAGGGCGCGAACCTCAAGCAGCGGATGCGGACCGGAACGGTCGTCACCACCGATGATCGCAACTGGGAACTGCGGTATTCCTCCTCGGCCAAGCGCTTCTCGCAGAGCCGCGCGATCGCGATCGACATGGAAAGCGCGACCATCGCAACCCAGGGCTACCGCTTCCGGGTGCCCTACGGCACGCTGCTGTGCGTCTCGGACAAGCCGCTCCACGGCGAGATCAAGCTGCCCGGGCAGGCCAACAAGTTCTACGAGGAAGCCATCGCGGCGCACTTGCAGATCGGCATTGTCGCCATCGCCCGGCTGCGTGACGAGGGCGACCGGCTGCACAGCCGCAAGCTGCGCGCGTTTAACGAACCGCCTTTCAGGTGAAAGGCG
>Ga0315899_10000517_pt1 | contig 46363 bp, 49 predicted proteins | sample LakEriMetagenome_2_FD_203518 | JGI IMG/M metagenome (GOLD analysis project Ga0315899, IMG submission 203518) | Freshwater fungal communities from buoy surface, Lake Erie, Ohio, United States - Buoy 4 MA112 | ecosystem: Environmental > Aquatic > Freshwater > Lake | place: USA: Lake Erie, Ohio...
ACTGGTCATCTGCGACTACAAATCAAACCGCATCTCACAACCGGACGACCTTGCGCCGATCGACCGCTATTCGCCGGTGCGGCTCCGCGACGAGATGGCGCACCACCACTATCCGCTGCAGGCGCTCCTGTACGGCGTTGCCGCGTTCCGCTACCTGCGGTGGCGCACTGGCGATGCGGCACGGGCCGATCGGATGGTGGGCGGCTACGCCTACCTCTTCGTACGAGGAATGATCGGTGCCGCCACGCCAGCCGGCGACCACGGCAGGTACGGCGTCGCATCGTGGTCGTCTGATCCCTATCCGGGCTTGTGGCACGGGCTTTCCGACTTGCTTGGTGGGGTGCGACGGTGAACCCGCTGGTCTTCGCGTCGCGTCCCGGCCATCCGCTTGTGGAGGCGGTGGCAGAGGGCATCGTCGAGTCTCGTCACGTCGCGGGTGCGACGGTGCTGATGGATCTGGCGTTTGACGGATCGATGGGAGAGCGGACCGCCGACGAGTGGCTGCTCGTCGCGCTCGCACTGCAGAGCCCCGAGGGGGAGCACTCTTGCCTCGACCTCGCGGACATGCCGCGCTACGTGCCCAAGGGAGCCGAGTCGCCGATCGCTGGGAGATTGCTCCTTGGAGAGGGACACTGGCGGAGCGTGGCTCTCAGTCTCGCAGGGCTCGTTGGTTCCCCAGATCAGTCGCAGCAGTCCCCGCTCATCCTCGACGGCCGCCGGCTCTACCTCGCACGACTCTTCGCGGATGAGTGTTTCGTTTCGGATGATCTCCGCGTCCGCAGCGCGAAGAACGCGCTATCCGTGCTGATGGGGGGGCCGGGATCCGGCAAGACCACGTTGACCGCGGCGCGACTACTCGACCTGCTGCGAGATGCACCTCAGGGATTCTCAATCGCGCTGGCTGCTCCTACAGGCAAGGCGGCGCTGCGTATGCGGTCGGTGCTGAGCCAGAAGGTGGAAGAGGAGGCGAGGAGGGAGACGCTCGACGAGGCGGGTTTCCAGCGCGCCTTGGCGGTACTCGACGCCTCGGAGTCGACCACGGTGCACCGCTTGCTGGGCTTCACGCCGACCGGATCCCGCAGGCGGTATGTGTTTGACCGGAGTCGCCGTCTGCCGCACGACCTCGTGATCCTCGACGAGTGCTCGATGCTCTCGCTTGAGTTGTTGACGAATCTCCTGCGTGCGGTGCGCGACGATGCATCGCTGTGGATCGTGGGTGACGCCGACCAGTTGGCGAGCGTCGGCGCCGGAACGGTGCTGTCCGACATCCGCGAGGCGGCCCGCCGGCCGGGATCGCCACTGGCGAAGGTCGAGGAACTCGATCAAATGCACCGGTTCTCCGATGAGCAGGTCAAGGCACTCGTCGCTGCAGTGCGCGATGCGGGCGGAAAGTCTGGCCAGTCGCTCGACCGGCAGGTTGCGGCATGCTTCGACGTGCTTGATGGTGCGCACGGAGCACTGAAGTGGGTTGATCCAGATGTGAATCGGGACGAGGTCGAGGACATTCTCAACGCGACGGTTAGGAGGGCGCGCGGTGTCGCCGCTGCTGCGTCTGGCGACTTGGCGGAGGAGGAGACGGCCACCTGGTTTGCCCAGAAGGACAACGACGTGCAGCTGCTGTGCGTCCACCGCGCCGGCCGTCTCGGCGTCGCCGGCATCAACCAGCGGGTGCGTGCGGCGCTCGGTGCGCGGGCCGCAGAGCTTTGGTACCCGGGTCGGCCGGTGATGGTGACGCGCAACGACCGGCGGACGAACCTCTTTAATGGCGACACGGGCACCGTGGTCCGCCGGCCGGACGGATCGAAGGTCGTCGTGTTGGCCGAGCCGATCGGACGCGAGCCCGTGCCGGTCGCGCGTATCGAGCACCACGAGCTCGCGTATGCGATGACGGTGCACAAGAGTCAGGGCTCGGAGTTCAGCGAGGTCGTGGCGATCATGCCGACCGAACCCTCGGGACTATGCACGCGCGAGATGCTGTATACGGCAATCAGTCGTACGAAGGATCGGCTCACGCTCGTCGCATCGCGAGCGGTGCTTGACCACATGCTGCGCACCCCGATTAGCCGAGCGACTGGGCTCGCGGACCGCTTCGGCGCCTGACCCTCGCGGGGTGCCCTGGGGGCTCCAGGGCAGATTCGGTGCAGCAGTCGGGCGGCCGGTACGCGGGTCGTGACGTTCGGTGCAAACTGCGTTGCGAGCAAAATCTGTCAAGTCTTCCGAAATACCAATACCACCAACGGGTAGCGGCACCTTCGGTATGCATCAATTGGCAGGTCGTGGTGTACGCCGACCGGCCATGACCACTCCACGCCGAACCATCCTGATGATCGTCGAGTCAAAGAAGAAGGCGAAATTGATTCAGGGCTTCCTTGCCGATCTGCCGGACCGATACATCGTCATGCCGTGTGTCGGCCATGTCGCCGACATCCCGACGTCCCGGAAGGGTGCGATAGACGTCGAGCGGGGCTACGAGCCGAACTACCAGGTGACGCAAGATTCGCAGGAGATCGTCGACGGGCTCGTGTCGGCGATGAAGGACGTGGACATGGTGGTGCTCGGCACCGATGCCGACCGTGAAGGAGAGATGATTGCGCAGACGTTGCTCGACTTGGTCGTCGCACCGAACCGTCCGGATCTCGTGCGCGACATGGTGCGCCGTGTGACGTTTAGTGCAGTATCTGAGGAAGCCGTGAAGCACGGTCTTGCGAACCCACGCGGGATTGACGAGGGGCTTGTGGAGGCGGCGAAGGCGCGCCGCGTCATTGACCGGTTGTTCGGATACGACCTCATCGCGGTGGCACGCGTCGCGGTGACCGGATCGGCACGTGGGGGACGGGTCCAGAGCCCCGCACTCCAGATGGTGGTTGCACGGGAGCGAGAGCGTCTGGCATTCGTGAAGGCTCCGTACTGGGCGGTGCGGGCAGCGCTCGTGAACGTGCCGGGTGCTGTGGCGAGGTTGGTCCGCCTGAACGGGCTGGATCTCGCGATGGGAACGCACCACTTTGATGGCGCGAGCGTCCTCGGTGGCCGGCACGTCCTGACCGGTGAGGAGGCGCGACGGGTGGCCGGCGGTGAGAGGATGCTGCACGTCACCGAGCTCGACGAGCGCGCAGAGACGCGTCGTCGCCCGTTCCCATATCGGTACGTCACGTTCGTGAATGATGCGATGAACCGCCTCGGCATGAGCATGGAGCAGGTAAACACGATCGGCCAGGCACTCGTGGACGGCGGCCACATCACCTACATGCGGACCGACTCTGAGCGCCTTGAGCCGGCAACGCAGGAGGCCATCCGCCGACAGGTGGAGGAAACGTGGGGTGCAGACGCCCTCGGTGCGCCAGTCGGAACCGGGATGACTAAGGACGGCGCGCCGGTGCAGGATGCGCACGAGGCGGTGACGCCGGTGCGAATCGAGGAGGCTCGACCGTCGGGGGTCGAGGGACGGGCACTCGAGTTGTACACCATGGTCCGCGAGTGCGCGCTCGCCTCGCAGATGACCGATGCGTCGGGAACCTCCGTCTCCGTCTCGTTGGCGTCGTCGAGCGGCGCGGAGTTCAGGGTGTCTGGCACGGTCTTCGACGACCCCGGATTCCTCCGTGCCTATTCGGACCGTGCCGGGACCGCCGCGCGCGTGGACGGCGAAACTGCCGACGGCGACGAGGAGTCCGGGTCGGACGGCGTCGGCGTCGCGCTCCGTCGTCTGTCGATTGGCTCGCCGGTGGAGGTCGCTTTCGGCGAACCTTACGAACACACGACGCGCCCACCTGCGAGGTACACGGAGGCATCTCTGACCATGGCCCTCGACAAGGTGGGAATCGGACGGCCCTCGACCTTGCGGACGATCATCAAGAAGCTGCGGGAGTACTGCGTGTGGGGTACCGGTCGCGAGCTCGTCCCGCGACTGTCGTCCTTTGTTATGGATCGGTTTCTCACCACGCACTTCGGCCAGTTCGTCGACATTCACTACACCGCCAACCTCGAGGGAGAACTTGACGGCATCCAGAAGGGTGCGCTCACGCGCTTGGACGTGGTGCGCGCGATGTACGAGGGCGATGCCGCGGCGGGCAGGACTGGATTCCGTGATGCCGCCGCTGCGGCTCGAATCGCACTCGAGCAGGCGAAGGAGCGCAACGAACGCGCTGGTTGGATCGTGCACGACCTCGGCACACACCCCCGTACCGGCGAGAAGGTGCTGCTCTACGGAGGCGCGACGAAGAAAGGGCGGGCATGGCCGTATCTGTCGGCAGGGGGCCGGACGGCGTCGGTCACCGACGAGACGCGGTTGGACAGCCTGACGTTGGAGCGCGCCGTCGAGCTGTTGGACTTTGAGCCGCGCGATCTCGGCACGGATCCCGCGACCGGCAAGGCGGTCAAGATCGTCTCCGGCCAATACGGCATCTACCTGCAACTCGGCGAGCGAGGAGATGGTCAGCCATCTCCGCTGACGTGCCCGTTGCCGCCCGGCACGAGTTGGAGCACCATCGACTTGGAGGCCGCCCTCGAGGCCCTTCGACTCAGGCGAACAGTGCTCGGCCTGCATCCGGACAGCGGTGAAGAGGTTGCGATCTGCCGGTCAACGCGCAACGAGAAAGTCAGCTGGTACGTACAGTGCGGCGACGAGACACGAACCGTGAAGGCGGATCCCTCGACGGTCACGCTGGACGCCGCCCTCGCGCTGCTCGCGATTCCGAAGCCCGAGCGGCGCAAGAAAGCGCCGGACCGAAAGCGGTCGGCTACCCCGCGGTAATGGCGGCGAGAATCTCGGGAAAGTGTCGGTCGGCGATCTCGAGCATCTCGGCATCCGTGCGATCCTGGATCGGGTGCTGAGTGAACACCCTCTTCAGGTCGGGCGTGCCGAGCGACCGTGCTTGGGCGTCAGCGGCCGTCACGAACTCGGCGGAGGCGACGAACACCCCCGGCAGTCCCCTCAACTCCAGATCTGCGATGTCGTGCACACTGCACGTCGTGCAGCTGCCTCAATCGGCGAGCGCCTCGATCACCACGTTGCAGTTGGTCGCAATCTCGTGGCGCAGGTCGACCGGAGCGGGTTTGCTAAACGTCGGCTTCGTGTAGCGAACGACATGAGCGCCGCGCTGCTCCAGAAGGTGTGCGATGCGGCCGAGAAAGACGTCGCCGCGGGGCTTCGAAATGTCGAGCAGTCCGACGGTGAGTCCGTCGAGCGAAGCCGGGCGCTCTCGCAGCGGCCTCGTCGCGGGACGCGACTCGTTCGTGGGGTCAAGCAGCTCCATCAACGCCAACCTACATCGCCCCGTTACGGGCGGACCTCGCGAGTCACGGGGTCGCTGCCGAGGTTGCCGTTGGCCCAGCCTGCGACGATCGTGGAGAACAAGCCAGCCCCGCCGCCGGCGAACGCCACGAGGAGGCCACCTTCACGGAACTTCGGGAGAGCGGGCAGATCCTTGAAGCCCTCGGGGATGCCCTCTGCCATGCCGTTCGCTCCGCGGATGAGTTCGCTGCCCGGCAGGGCGAGGCGAGCGTTCAGCTCGGCGACCAGGCGCGCGCGGTCCCACCCCGCGTCGGCGAACAGTCGTCCGTGGTCGGGGCTCACGACGAGCAGCGCGTCGAAGCCGATGATCAGCTTGGGGTGGTGCACGGTGCGCAGGCACGCCGCGTACGTGGCGGCGAGCTCCTCGGGGGTGCGGGCGAGCTGGTCGACCACGCAGCGCGGGCCCTCGCCGGCAAACACGGTCACGGCGTCGCGATCTGCGGGCACGCCACGCGCGACGGACAGTGGGTCGAAGGGGGACCCCGACTCGTCCTCGGCGAAGCAGAACGACAGCTTCCCGGGGTTGCCGTGCGTCGCGCGGTCGATCTCGCCGGGCCGGCCGCCGCCGACGTTGCGGATCGTCAGCTGCACCGCGCGTCCGATGCTGCTGTTGGCGCGGTTGCCCTGCCCCAGTGCGTTGATGCCGCTGTTCATGCCGACCGCGCGCGTGCCGGGGCCGTTGCACACGATCACCGGACCGACGGGCATCGTTGTCGCGAGTACGCCGTGCATGTTGAACGCGTCGGTGCACGCGGCTTCAAGCGCAGCGAGCACCCACGGCAGGTGCTCGGGCAGACAGCCGGCCATCACCGCGTTGATAGCCACCTTCTCCACAGTCAGTTCGACGAGGTCGGGAGGTGCGACCGCCACGACGTCCGACGGCGCGCGCACGGTGCCGGTCAGCATGCGCAGGACACGCTCGCGGGTGGGGGGCACGACGGGGAGGCCGTCGGTCCAGCCGCGGGCAAACATCGCCTCGTGCTCATCCTCGCCGTCGGCGATGGCAACGGTGCGCGACTGTACGGACGATCCGGTGAAGCGCGCGCGCAGTGCATCGACGCGGTCGGGGTCGACGCTCATTGATCCGCACCCAGGCCGTGTGGCGGGAAGGCCGTCGCCGAGAGTGCCGAGGCCGGTGATGCGGCGCCAGTCGGCGGCTGACCATCCGAACGTGCGCTCGACCTCGGCGCCGTTGCGGACACGGATGAGCGTCGGCACGGTTTCGACCGAGTGGTGCCACGAGACGGCGAGGTCGACATCGTGGATGGCCGGCACCGTCGAGGGGAACGCGGGATCGTCCTGCGTGAAGATGGTGAGCAATTCACCGTCGGCCAGTACGCCGTGTAGGAGTGGCAGCAGCGGCTCGATCAGTGCGCATGTCGCACACTCGCGCTTCACCACGACAACAAGGCCGTCAGGCAGCATGGGAGCTGTCGTCAGGCCAGTCACGGGAGCATCACCCACGTGGCTACATCCGCTCGCTGTTGAGCAGCCACCACGTGCCGTTCAGGTAGGTCAAGCCGGTGTCCCCGGGTGTTTGCGGAGGAACGAGACCCGAACCGACCTGCGCGTAGCTTCGCCCGCCGTCGGTGCTTTCGAAGAGCAGCCCGTCGGATCCGCCCGGTCCGCGCACCGATGCCACGACTCGGATCCTCCCATCGGGCAGCGTGACGCCTCCCCATGGAAACGTCGCGGGGTTCGGAAACATCGAGTTGTCTGCGGCGATGAACCTCAGGCCGTCAGTCGATGTGGCGTGCTGCACCGTGCCGCCGCGGTCTACCCACATAGACCATCCGCTGGCGGTCCGCACGACGGTCGGGTCGTACACCATGGATCCCGTGTCGAAGGCGACCCCACCGTCGTAGGTGAAGATGATCCCGTTCGCAGTTCCGACGGCCGACGTTGCGGAGTAGATCTTGCTCGGACCGCCACGGCTCATCATCCAGTAGAGGCGGATGCGCCCGTCGGAGAGTTGTATGGCTGACGGGTCGACGCCCTGGGGCATCGACGTGGTGTCGATGCCGTCGATCTTGACGACGTAGTTGGTGCGCACGCCGTTGCGAGTGACGGCGACTCCCATGATGTTGCCGTTTGCCCAGTCCTGGTAGTACGCGTAGAGCGCGCCGTCCGACGTAGCGAGCAGGTTCGGCACTCCGGCCTGGTCCATCAACGTGTCACTGCCCGTGAACGTCACTCCATCGGCCGACGAGCGAAGCACCACGCGAACGATCGCAGGACCCTCTGCTCCGGGTCGCTTCGTGCCGACAGTGCGCGCCACGACGAGCGACGCGAGTGGATCAGCCGCACGCCGCCAACTCAGTTTCTTGCCCGACTTGGTGCAGACGTACTGCATCTTCTTCACCGTGCGAACGGCGCCTTGCTTCGTGCAGGGACCGGTGGATGCCCAGGTTCCGGTTGTCGGTGCCGTGGTGAGCACGGTTGCGATGAGGAGGAATGCGGCAAGGTATCGGCGTGGCATGACGCGAGCGTAGGTCGGGGTGAGGGCGGCTAGTCGCCGCGGGGCCGTGGGGTCCGTGGCCCCACGGCGGTGTCGACCGTGTAACAACCCCGCACTAGGACAGGGTCATGAATCGTTCAGCCCCTATCGGCCGGGCATTGCTCGCAGTGCTCGTCATCGTTCTGCTCGCGCCGCTCGGCATCGTGTCGGGCCTGACGGCGGCGCTGTTCCTCGTCGATCAATTCCTCAGTGGCTGGATTCCCAGCCGATGGTTCTCGACATCTGCTGCCGACTGGGTGTTCGGTGCTGGCACTGCCGGGAGCGCTCGCAACTACCTCGGCTTCATGGTGACGGGCGTAGTGGCTGCGTCGTGCCTCAAGGGTGTGGAGTGGGCGGTGGGAGTGTTGCGGCGCCGCTAGGCGTTCAGGCTGCGCGACCCCTACGACAACTCGAGCACTGCCGAGACTGAACCCGCGCGCTGGTGCACGGCGGTCAGCGTCAGCGACGTGCCGGCCGGCGCGCGCACGACCCACTCGTGCAGGCACCGGTCGGGTGTACCGTCCGACAAGTCGCCGCCGTTCAGCATCGCCGCCGACCGACCCTCGAGCTGGCCGGCCTTCACCCGTGCATCGCCGCCGACGACCTCGGCGCCCTGCACCTCCAGCACCAGCGGCAGCACGATGCCCTTTTCTCTGGCGTGCGTGGTGACGTCGGTGGGCAGCCATCCGGTGTTCGCAACGCCCATGCGCACGCGCCACGTGTCGTCACCGAGTCGCACGGCCTCGGCCAGCTTGATCTCGATGCGGGGACTGGCCATGGCTTGGTAGATCGCCACGTCGGTGTGCGGCGCAACCTCCGCCCGCAGGTGCGTCGCCGGTGCGTTGCTCCACACACGGAACAGGTCGGGTCCACCGAGTTCGATGCGCCCGAGCTGCGGGTGGTCGACCGGATACCACGGCACGTATGACCCGGGAGCGTGTTCGTCGCTCCACCGGCACACCGCGAGGTCCTGTTCGACCGTCGGGCCGACGTACCAGATGTCGGTGGGCGAGTGCGTCCCGGTGGCGCGGTAGACGGCGTCCCAGAACTCGGTCGTCCACGAGTACACACCGAGGTGTTCGTAGGCCCAGTCGTCGCCGGCCCCGCCCATCACCTTCGACTTGTCCCACGTGAGGTCTTCAAACACTGAGTGCACGGGGTAGGAGGTGAGCGGCGTCGAGTGCTCGCCGAACTTCTTGAAGATGAACAGATCCTGCGGGGGGATGCTCGAGTCGGGCGCGCCGCTCCGCGGCCGCAGCATGAACCCGCCTGCGGTGTGGAAGGCGTTGTACCCGCACACGTTCGGCCGCGCGCGCACCGCCCGCACGAGCGCGTCGATCTCTGGCTCCGACATCGGATGGTCACCCGCGCCGAGCACGTCGACGCCCCAACCCGCGGGGAAGTTGCGGTTGAGGTCGAGTCCCGCGGGGTCGCGGGGCTGTGGCACGGTGAAACCGTCCCACTGCTCGATGCGTCCCTCGGTCAACAGCCGATACCGCGTCGCTCCTGCGCGCGCGCCGAGCGGACCGACGGGCACCATCACTCGTGGCTCGTCGGGGTGCTCCATCCAGGCACCGTCGGGATCGGGGATCCGCATCGTCAGGATGCGTCCGTCGCCGTCGACGTCCTCGGGGTGCAGGCCGGGCCAGCGGTAACCATCGCGCCACGGCCAGTGGCGCACGCTGGAGCGGTGGTAGAGCGGCTGGTCGGCGAGCGCATTCTCCACGCCATCGGGGTTGACGCGCGGTGCGACGTAGAAGGTGCGGGTGCGCAGCGCCTCGACCACGGTCGGATCGCCGGCAGCGTGGCGGGTCACGAGGTCGTGGATGATGAAGAGTGCCGCGACGCCCCCCGTGACCTCCGTGGCGTGGATGTTCGCGTCAATCCAGTGCGCGGGCTTCGTGTCGTGCGGGCCTGCGGACGTGTCGGTGATGGTGGCGACGAGCAGATCGCGCCCCCGGTGCGAGGTGCCGTACGACTCGATGGCGAGGATCCCGGGGTGCGCGGCGGCGAGGCTCCGCAGACATGCGGCCATCTCGTCGTAGCGGAGGAACCGGTCGAACGCGTAGTTCATGGGACGAGACTAGATGTGGAGTCGTGCGGGTCTACCGAGACGCAGTTGCAGTTGAACGACGTCGTGTCTGGTCAGATGTCTCCGGTGTGCCGGCGGTCCTGGCGCAGCACCTCAAGGACGAGGGTCATTGCCTGTTCCTCGGAGAACCCGGCGGACACGTAGGCCGTGTACATCTCGTGGAGCACGATGGCTGCCGTCATGAGCGCTCCCCAGCCGTCAGACCCCTTTGACGTCGTCACCATCGACGGGTCGAGTGGCTCGACCATGCGCACCGTGCGCGACGGATCGATCACGGTCGGGTCGAGTGCGCGAGCGGCCTCATCGGTGCTGATGGGGATGAAGGGAACGCCGTGCTCCAATAGCGAATGGATCTGGGGAGCGGGCGTCCAGTGCCGGGTCCTCGAGGTCCATTGCTCTGGCACGCCGGTTCCGTCTGCGCGGCGCCGCGCGATGACGACCGGCTCGAACTCGTAGTCCCTAATCCGTTCGAAGTACTCGTGCTGGTTGTCGTCATCCACCTGTCATTCACCGTATGCAGGGGGTGTGGCGTGGGAACTGCGCCACGAGACCTACGCAGGTACGGACAAACGGCGGGCACTCCGATTATGAAAGTCCGGAACTAGCCTCAGGTGTTGCAACGCCGGCGAACACCCTGAGAACTCGGGGAGCAAATTCGCCCCTAGGGTCGTTAGCTCAATGGTAGAGCAGCGGACTTTTAATCCGTTGGTTCTGGGTTCGAGCCCCAGGCGACCCACGTGAACACCCAGGCAACCACCGCCACCGTCGACCTGTCGATCTCCGGCATGTCGTGCAATGCGTGCGCGATGTCAATCGAGAAGGGCCTCAACGCCGTCTCCGGTGTGACGGCCACGGTGAACTTTGCGACCGAGACGGCGAGGGTCGGCTACGACCCCGGATCCTCCAGCGCCGAGCAACTCATTCAGGTTGTCTCGGGTCTCGGCTACGGCGCCCGCCTCGAGCAGGACACCACGCCCGACATGCTCGATGCCGAGGTCCGCGAGCGCGTCGCGATGCTGCGCATGCGGCTGACGGGCAGCATCGTGCTGGGCCTTCCCGTCGTCGCGCTGTCGATGATCCCGGGGCTGCAGTTCGACGGCTGGCAGTGGGCCGCGCTCGTGCTGTCGGTCCCGGTCGCGTCTTGGGGAGCGTGGCCGTTCCACCGCGCCGCGCTGATGAATGCACGGCACCGTGCGACCACGATGGACACGCTCATCTCGATCGGTGTCTTCGCGGCGATGGCCTGGTCGGTGTGGGCGCTGGTGTGGGGTGGCGCTGCCGACTCACACGGGCACCACTCGTTCGTCACCAACACGACGGACGGCGTGCACGTGTACTTCGAGGTCGCCGTCGCGGTGACCGTCTTTCTGCTCGCGGGCAGGTTCTTCGAGGCGCGGGCGAAGCGACGCGCGGGCGATGCGCTGCGTGCGCTGCTCGCGCTCGGAGCCCGTACGGCCACGGTGCTGCGTAACGGCGGGGAGGAGACAATCGAGGCGTCAGCGGTGAAGCGCGGTGACCTCATCGTGGTGCGACCCGGCGAGACCATCGCTGCCGACGGAACGGTCGAGGACGGCACGTCCACCATCGACGCGTCGATGCTGACTGGCGAGAGCATGCCGATCGATGTCAAGCCCGGCGACAAGGTCACCGGCGGCACGGTGAACCTGCTGGGACGCCTCGTCGTGCGTGCGCGGCGAGTGGGCGCCGACTCGACGTTTGCGCAGATGGCACGGCTTGTGCGTGACGCACAGGCCAGTAAGGCGCCGGTGCAGCGGCTCGCCGACCGGGTTAGCGGCGTGTTTGTACCCAGCGTGATGGTTATTGCGATCGCAACGTTCGCCGCATGGTGGTTCCTCGGCGACGCCACCAATCGCGCTACCGACGCGTTCACCGCCGCGGTTGCGGTGCTCATCATCGCGTGCCCGTGCGCGCTGGGTCTCGCCACGCCGACCGCACTCATGGTGGGCAGCGGTCGGGCTGCGCAGATGGGCATCGTCATCAAGGGCGTCGACGTGCTGCAGAGCACACGGCGGATCGACACGGTGGTGTTCGACAAGACAGGCACGCTCACCACCGGCACGATGCAACTTGTCGACGTGGTGGTCGCCGATGGAACCAGTCGCAGCGAGGTGCTCTCGTATGCGGGAGCGCTCGAGCACGCAAGCGAGCACCCCGTCGCGCGCGCCATCGCATCGGTCGCACGGGCCGAACTGGGCGACCTTGCGCCGGTCACAAACTTTGAGGCGGTCCCCGGACGGGGTGCGCGCGGCACGGTCAACGGCGTGCCGGTGGTGGTGGGCGGCGAGGCGCTGCTGTCGAGTTCGCTCGTCATGGTGTCGAAGTACTTGCGAGACGCTCTTGCGTCCGCGCGCGAGAGCGGCAACACGGCGGTGTTGGTGGCGTGGGCCGGCTCCGCTCGCGCCGTGTGCACCGTGGCCGACCGCGCCAAGCCGAACAGTGCGGCGGCGATCGCCGAGATCCGCGAGCTAGGGCTGCGACCTGTGTTGCTCACTGGTGACAACCATGCGACGGCGCTTGCCGTCGCCCAGCAGGTGGGCATCGAGACCGACGAGCAGCACGTCATCGCTGGCGTGCTGCCCGCCGAAAAGGTCCGAATTGTCGCCGACCTGCAAGAGCGCGGGTATGCGGTCGCGATGGTGGGCGACGGGGTGAACGACGCAGCCGCTCTGGCGCAGGCCGATGTCGGCATCGCCATGGGCACCGGCACCGACGTCGCCATGCATGCCAGCGACCTCACGATTGTCAGCGGCGACCTGCGATTGGTGCCCGACGCGATCCTGTTGTCGCGCGCCACGCTGCGCACGATCACGGCCAACGTGTTCTGGGCATTCGCTTATAACACGGCCGCGATTCCGCTGGCTGCGCTCGGATTGCTGAACCCGATGTGGGCCGGCCTCGCGATGGCGCTGTCGAGCATTTTTGTGGTGACCAACTCGCTGCGCCTTCGGCGGACGAAGCTCACCCGGCAGACGGCGTTCGTGCACGCAACTCGCTGACCGCGTCGCGCCGCCACGACCTCACTGTCCGCGCAGTCACGCCCTCATCGTGGGCGATCTGCTCAAAGCTGTCGCCTCGCCCGACGCGGCGAAGCACTGTCGCGTGCCGCGCATGCAGGCCATGCACGACCGCGTCCTCAAGGACGTCGGCGAGCTCCTCGTCGGGCTCGATCCGTCGCTCTGGGGCAGGGATAGTGCGCATCGCCTGCTCGTTGAGCTGCTGCACTGCGACCTTCTTCATCCGGGCCTCGCGCACGAACCCGTGGTACTCGGCGTCACGCACGAGGTTTGCGGCGATCTTCGCCGGACGGCGGTCGAGCGGATACGTGCGAATCAGGATCCATGCGTGCGAGATGGTCGTGGCGAACGCCTCGTTGAATCCGCCGGGCGTCAGGCGGCCGCGCCGTGCGGCGATGGCGATGAGCGGCGGCAACAACCGCTGCAGCACAATTCGCCCCGCGAGCTCGTCCTGTCGCGCCCGCGCGACGAGTGCCGCGAGGTAGCGGTCGCCCTCGGACCACGTCGGTTCGTGTCCAAATCCGGCGCGATCAAGGACCTCGTCGAGCGACTCGACCGGCTCTCCGGGGAGCCCCCATCCGTTGACGGTCCGCACGGTGCGCGGGCGTGCAACCATCGCATCCCACTCGGCGACAAGCGATCGAACCAGTGGGGACGAGCCGGACGGGTGTTGGATGCGCCGGCCGAGTCCGGCCGACGACGTGGTGATGGCGGTGCGCAGGTAGGTGGTCATGCCACTGATCGTCCGGATTGCACTCACCGGATTTCTCACCGCGACGCTCACCGCCGGCCGGCCGTGGCAGGATTCGCGGGTGCGCACCGTCCTGCCGTCGGGAACCGCAGTCGAGATTGACGACTCGGTGGCCGCGCCGGCGATGGGGCTGGTGATCGCGCCCGACATCTTTGGACTGCGGCCGTTATTCGACGACCTCGTCGCCCGGCTAGCACGCGACTGGAACGTGCGCGTGGCGGCCGTCGAGCCATTCCCGGGGCACAGCTTCGGTACCGAAGTGGCTGAGCGCATGGCGGCGATGCCGGCGCTGCAAGACGACGATCACCTGCGCGACCTCGTGGAGGCTGCCGACCTACTGGGCTGCGTGCGGACGGGGGCGATCGGGTTCTGTATGGGCGGGATGTACTGCCACAAAGCCGTGCGCTCGGGGCGGTTCGACCGCATCGTCGCCTTCTACGGGATGATCCACGTACCCGAGGCGTGGCGAAGTGCGACACAGGGCGACCCGATCGAACTCATGCGGCGCGGCGATCCCACTCGTGTGCTCTCCATCATCGGCGCGCGCGATCCGTACACCCCGGCACCAGACGTCGACGAGCTGCGCGCGGCTGGGGTAACCGTCTGTGAGTACCCAGATGCGGAGCACGGTTTTGCGCACGACGCGACCCGGCCATCACACCGCGCCGACGACGCACACGACGCGTTCGAGCGTGCTCGGCAGTGGCTGCTCGGCGCCTGAACGCGCCGGTACCCTCACACGCATGTCGCCACAGACCGCTGACCGCGCGCGCGGCGTGTGGACCGTCGTGGTCGCGGGTGGAAGCGGCGCCCGGTTCGGCGGTCCCAAGCAGTTCGCCGTCGTCGGCTCGAAGCGCGTGCTCGACTGGTCGGTCGAGGCGGCGCGTTCGTCGAGTGAAGGCGTCGTCGTGGTAGTGCCGGCCGACCGTGCGGCGGCCGAGGGCGGCGTGGCGGGAGGTGCCACCCGCAGCGAGTCGGTGCGGTGTGGCTTGCGCCACGTGCCGGCCGGCGCCGAGGTGATCTGCGTGCACGATGCGGCGCGGCCGTTCGCGTCGATCCACCTCTTCGGTGCGGTCATCGACGCGGTTCGTGCAGGTGCGGACGCCGCGGTGCCCGCGCTGCCGGTCGCCGACACGATCAAGCAAGTCGGCTCCGACGGCCGCGTCATCGGCACACCCGACCGCGCATCGCTCGTCGCGGTGCAGACCCCGCAGGCGTTCCGTGCCGACGTGCTTCGTCGTGCGCACGAGGGTTCGCCGGAGGGCACCGACGACGCCGCACTCGTCGAGGCCGCAGGCGGGTCCGTGACGACGGTGCCGGGTGAGCGCATCAACCGCAAGCTGACGGAACCCGAGGACCTCGAGTGGGCCCGCACGGCCGCGGGAACGGAAGTCTGACGGTGCTGCGCATCGGCCAGGGCTACGACGTGCACCGCTTCGCTGACGACGACCGTCCGATGGTGCTAGGTGGCGTGCGCATGGAGGGCGAGCGCGGGTTGCTCGGCCACAGTGATGCCGATGCCGTTGCGCATGCCGTCACCGATGCGCTGCTTGCCGCCACGGGCCTCGGTGACATCGGCCAGCACTTTCCCGACACCGACCCAGCGTGGAAGGGTGTCGACTCGATGAAGATGCTCGCTCAGGTGATGGGGATGCTGCGAGAGCGCGGCTGTACGGTCGGCAACGTGGACTGCACCGTCGTGTGCGAGCGTCCGCGCATCGCGCCCCACCGTGATGAGATGCAGCGCCGTCTCACTGAAGTCGTGGGCGCACCGGTGACGGTGAAGGGTCGTCGCGCCGAGGGGCTCGGTGCGATCGGCCGCGGCGAGGGCGTGATGTGCACGGCGGTCGCTCTGGTGGACGTGCCGTGAGTCGGCCGCGGTCCGGGGGTGGCGGAGCGAAGCGTGGCGGAGGCCGTGCGAAGGGTGCGTCGAGTCGCAGTGGAGGGCCGTCCCGCGGAGGCAGTTCGACGCGCGGAACAGGAACGTCGCGTGGTGGAAGTTCGTCGCGTGGTGGAGGTTCGTTGCGCGGCAGCACAGCCTCGCGTGGCGCGAGTCCGTCCCGCGGTGGCGGCACCGGCCGTCCGCGTGCCGCGCGTCCGGCAACGAAGGCAAGCCGCGACACGTTGGGTGGCACTCAGATTGAGGGTCGTCAAGCGGTTCGCGAGCTGCTGCTCGCGGGACGCCGACGCGTACACCAGGTATTTGTCGCGAGCGACGTCGAACGGGGCGAGGCAATCGACGACATCATCATGCTGGCCGGCGACCGCGGCGTGCCGGTGCGGCGCGTCCCCCGCCGCGACCTCGAGCGCGACGCGCGCAGCGAGGCGCCACAGGGTGTGCTTGCGCGTGCCGAGGAGATTCCCGAGGCCGAGCTCGCCGACTTCGTCTCCACCGACGACGGTCCGCCGTTCATCGTGGCGGTGGATGGGGTCACCGATCCCGGCAACCTCGGCGCGATCCTCCGTTGCTGCGAGGCGGCGGGTGTGCGAGGCGTCGTGCTCCCGCGGCACCGCGCGGTGCATGTCACCCCCACCGTCGCGAAGGCGGCGGCGGGAGCGGCCGAGTACGTGCCAATGGCACTCGTCGCCGGCCTGCCGACGGCACTGCGCCAGATGAAGGAGGCAGGGCTGTGGGTGGTCGGCCTCGACGATGGCGGGTCGACGTCGCTGTTCGACCTTGGTTCTCTCGCCCGTGAGCCGCTCTGCCTGGTGCTCGGCGCAGAGGGGGCAGGTTTGTCTCGTCTGGTACGCGAGCGCTGCGACCAGGTCGTGGGAATCCCCATGGCGGGGTCACTCGCGTCGCTGAACGTCTCGGCTGCGGCAGCACTCGCCGTCTACGAGGTCGCGCGCGCTCGGCGTGCGTGATGGGCTACGGCCCCTCGGATCCACGGAACGGGCACGGATAGCCTCGGACATCCGACCGCGCCCCGAACCACGCGGAGCCGGAAGATAATTCTCGCCGGGTTAGCTCAGCGGTAGAGCAACCGCCTTGTAAGCGGTAGGCCGTGGGTTCAATCCCCACACCCGGCTCGTCGTCACATCGCCACGGATCACCGGTACAATTTTGCCGTGAGTCAAGAACAGCCCTCCCGCAAGGTCCGGCCTGCTCCCGTCGCCCGAGCATCAGGCGCGAACATGGTGTTGTCCGTCCTCGTGGCGGTACTCGCCGTGGCGCTGGGTTACTTCATCCTCAACGACGTCACCAGTGGAGGTGCCGCTCCCACGATTGCGCCGATCGTGGTCGAGGCAACCACCACGATTCCGGTCGAGGCGATCCCCATCGAGACCACCCCCACGACGTTGCCGTACACGGCGTTCAAGATCCAGATCGCGAATGCCTCGAAGGTGGCCGGTAGTGCGGGGCAGCTCACCACCGAGCTCCAGGCCCGAGGATTCATCGTGCAGCCAGCGCTGAACTCCAGCGAGATCACGCCAAAGTTGAACTCGACCGTCGTCTACTTCCTCCCCGGTTCGGAGGAGGCCGCCGCAGTGGTTGCATCTGCTCTTGGTGGCGTTGCGACGGCCACGATGCCGACGCCGATCCCGACTGAGACGGGCGGGCTCGGCGAGGCGACGATTCTGATTCTCCTCGGCACCGACCTCGCTGGCAAGCCGCTGCCTGCAGCTGCAGCAGTCACACCGGTGGCACCCACCGCGACGACGGTTGCGCCGGTCGGCTCCGAGACGACCACCACAGTCGCCGGCTAGTCGCGACGATCCGATCCGGCGAGCCGGGTCACCACGTCGCGCGCGACCTGTTCAATGCACCATGCGGTGCGATTGAACGCGTCGTGCTGCCCGCATACCTCAACGAGCGTCGTCACGTCGTAGCCATGGCGCGCATCGTCGTCAGCCGCGCCGCAGATGACGGCGACGGGACGATCGACCCGTGCGCACATGTCGTGCACGCCGCCGACCACCTTGCCGTCGAAGCTCTCCGCATCCAGGTACCCCTCGCCGGTGATGACGAGGTCGTGCGACTCCGCGAGTTCGTCGAGTCCAACCTCCTCCGCGACGACGTCGAACCCCTCGACGATCCGTGCGCCGAGTGCGGCGAGTCCACCTGCGAGTCCGCCCGCAGCCCCGGCTCCGGGGAGTGAACCGACGTCCACGCCGTGGTCGCGCCGGTAGTCGTCGGCGAGCCGCTCCAGTCGACGCGTCAGCATCTCCACCTGTGCTGGTGTCGCGCCCTTCTGGGGGCCGAAAAGGCGCGCCGCGTCGGTGAATGACGCGCGTACGTCGCACGCCACGATGAAGTCGACCGCGCGCAGGCGGGCCGGGGTGCGGATCGCCCTGATCGCGCCGAGACCGCCGTCGATGGTCGCCGATCCACCGACGCACACGATGATCCGCTTGGCACCGTCGTTGAGTGCTGCGTCGATGAGCTCGCCCGTCCCGACGGTGGACGCAGCCATCGGATCATTGCGGGCGCTGCCACCCACGAGCGTGAGTCCGGATGCTCGAGCCATCTCGATGACTGCAGTGCCCTGCGAGAGCCGCCACTCTGCGTCGACGGGCCGCCCGAGCGGGTCGGTCACCTTCGTGCGACGATTTGGTCCACCGAGCACGTCGAGCGTGCCCTCGCCGCCGTCAGCCATCGGCACCTCGGTGCAGTCGTGGCCGAGATCCCAGCACGCGTGGCCGATCGCGGCAGCAACGTCCTTCGCGGTGGCCGTGCCGCGGAACTTGTCGACCGCAGCGAGGACGCGCACGGCGCACAGGCTAGGTTGCGCGCGTGGCGCCGCAGGACTGGTGGCCCGGTGGGTGGTGGCTCGTGCTGCAAGGCGCGGCGCTCGCCGCGATGGTGCGTACGACGTGGATGGCGGTGCGCGCTGAGCGGGCGCTCCACGCCAACGAAGGTGAAGGTACTGCGCACATCTCCGTGGTCGTGCCAGCCCGCAACGAAGCTGGGCGGATCGCGGGTTGCCTCGTGCCGTTGCGCGGCGCGCCGGGAGTCGTAGAGGTGGTCGTCGTCGACGACGAGTCAACCGACGACACGGCCGTCGTTGCGCGGTCGCATGGCGCGACGGTGCTGACGGGCACACCGCTCCCTGCGGGGTGGGTCGGCAAGGCGTGGGCCCTGCACCAAGGCGCGTTGGCGGCACGTGGCGAGTGGGTAGTGACCCTCGACGCCGACGCCGTGCCTGATCCGAGGCTGCCCGCCGCGTTGGTGAACCGCCTCGAGCGCGACGGAGTACGAGTGGCAACTGCCGCGGGCCGTTTTCGCTGTCCAACCGGGCCCAGCCGGTGGCTGCACGCCGCGATGCTGACGACGCTCGTGGTGCGCTTCGGGCCGGCCGGCCGCCGCGGCGGCAGCCCCCTCGCCAACGGACAGTGCATGGCAATGCGTCGCGACGATGTGGTCGAACTGATCGACGAGGTACGCGGCTCGACGGTGGAGGACGTCGCGCTCGTGGCGGCAGCGACCCGCCGAAGGTGGTCGACCCGGCTCGTCGATGCGACGCCGCTGCTCACCGTGCAGATGTACGACACCATCGGCTCGACGTGGCGCGGATGGGGCCGGTCGCTGTCGCTCGCGGGAGCGGTGCCGTCGGCCTCGCTGGCGTGGCACCTCGTGCTCGTCGCCGTGGCGCAGGTGTTGCCTCCCGTAGCCCTGGTGGCGGCGCTCGTGGCGGGAGCGCCCATCGCGCATGTCGTGCTCCCGGCTGCGCTGCTGGCGATGCGGCTGGGCACGCTCGTTGGAACACGCCGCGCCTACGAGCTCGGCGGGCCGTGGTACTGGGCGTCGCCACTCGCCGATGCGCTCGCGTGGTGCAGCCTCGCGTGGGGTGTGGCGCGCCGTGCGCTGCGGCGCCCGGAGCGCTGGCGCGACCGCACCTACGCCTGAGCGCGGCGCCGATCTGCACGCGCGGCTGTGGCAAACCGCATTCCGACGAACGTCATCAGCACGCCGCTCGCCGCCGTGCGCCACTGGTCCTCCACGACGAGTTGGAGGAAGGGAAGCGCCACCACCGCGATTCGCACTGCTCGCACGAACCCGAGTCGACCCATCCACGCGGCGCCCAGCAGTGTGATGGCTAGCGCCGTAGGCACCGGCGCCACGACGAGTGTGCCCCCCACCCAGGCGAGCACGCTGCGGCCGCCACGGAACTGTGCGAACACCGGCCATGCGTGGCCGACCATTCCCGCGAGCGCGACCACATACCACGCCCACCACGGCAGTCCGAGCGCCCGCGCGGCGAGCACGGGCAGCGCGGCCTTGACGACGTCGCCGACGAGCACCGGCACAGCGGCTCGGGCACCGAGCTGCGCCTTCGCGTTCCAGAAGCCGGGGTTTCGGTCGCCGACTGTGCGGAGGTCGCTCGCCGCGCGACTCCGCGCGACAATGTTGGCGACGGGCACTGAGCCTGCGAGGTACGCGGCAGCGACGAGCGCAACGAGTGGGCCAGCCGTCGACATGCGTGTAACTATGGCTGGTCATGGGCCGTGTCGCGTCGTTTCATCTGTCGCGCTGGCCAAGCGCCGCAACGGCGCTCTCGAGGCTCGCGCTCGACCGCCGCGCGCTCGCCCGCGTCCCGGGGCTCGAGTTCTGGCGCCTCCTTGGGACGGGGCGTGGCAGTGCGACGGCGCCCGGTGCGGACCTGCGCCGCATAGCGCTTTTTGCGGTGTGGTCGGATGAATCGGCGTGCCGTGAGTTCTGTGCGTCACATCCGCTTGCGCTCGAGTGGCAGTCCGCCGACGAACACTGGCGCACGATGCTGCGTTCGCGCGGCGGCCACGGCACGTGGCGTGGCCTCGCGGTGCCCGACGTGCTCGAGCGCGGCGCCGACTCCGGACCGCTCGCCGTGGTCACACGTGCGCAGGTGCGCACGGCGGCGTGGCGGTCGTTCGGGCGTGCGGGCCGTCCGGTCGATGTGAGCCTGCGCGGCGCTGACGGGCTACTTGCCGTCGTGGCGATCGGTGAGGCACCCCGCGGACGGCTGGGGACGTTCAGCCTCTGGCGATCTCTCGACGACGCGATCGCCTGGGCATCGCATGCGGCGCCGCACCGCGAGGCTGTGCGCCGTACCCGCGCCGAGGGCTGGTACGGCGAGGAGATGTTCGCCCGGTTTGAGCCCTACGCGTCGACGGGCTCGTGGGACGGGCGCGACCCGCTGCGTTGAGCGCGCGGCACGACGGGTAGCAGCATCCCGTACGGCTCGCCGTTGGTGCGGTGGTGTGTGCGGTGTGCCTCGGCGAGCCGCTCGAGCCCGGGCAGGCGGCGGGTGCTGCGGATGAAGCGACGATGGATGTACAAGTCGTGTACTGCGGCGTACGCGGTGCCGTAGGCGGTGATGCCGAGGCAGGCGGGTACGAGTACGCCCCAGCCGGCGACGTTGAACCCGGCCGCCATGAGTGCCACCACCAGGGCGCCGAATGCGAGTGGGAAGACGTCGTTGGCCTCCCAGCGCTCGGCCGTGGCGCGTGCAGCATTGCGGTGGTGGCTGCGGTGCAGTCGCTCGGCGAGTCCGTGCATCAGCCACCGGTGGGCGGCGTAGGTGACCGGTTCCATCGCGACGAACGCGGCGAGCGCGACAACCCACGGCTGCATGATCGACAACGGTAGTCGGCACAATGTCCTGATGATCGTGGAGATCAATCCCCTCGCCGTCCTCGTCCTGGATCTCGCGGTCTGGGTGCTGGGCGGCATCGCCATCGGCTGGCTCCACGCAGTCATGCCCGTGGAGCGCTTGCAGGCGCCGGGGCCGTTCACGCGGCTGCGCCGCGCCGAGGCCGGCGGCCACATCCACCGGCGGTGGTTTCGCGTACACCGGTGGAAGGACCTCGTGCCCGATGCGGGCACGTGGTTCGGGGGGCTCTCCAAGCGGCGGCTTCCAGCGCGCCTTGAGGGAGGGTGGCGCAGGTTCGCCGCCGAGAGCCTGCGTGCCGAGCGCGTGCACTTCTCGATGATCGGCCTGATGCTTCCCCTCGCCGTGTGGAACCCGCCCCGCTGGTGGGCCGCCAACCTCGCGCTCTCCGTGGTCGGCAACCTGCCGTGCATCGTCATCGCGCGCCACAACCGCGCACGGGTCGACGCCCTGTCCGCCCGCAGGGCGGCCTAGCCTCGGTTCAACGATGCCGTTCCGTGGTGCGCTGCAGATCTTTCTGTTCATGATGGCGGTGGTGACGGGTGCGTCGTCGCTGGTCATCATGATTGCGAGCGAGTCGGCGGCGTCGAATCCCGCGCCGACGACGGCGCCCGCGACCACGTCAACGACGAGCACCACGATCTACGTCGAGCCGCTGATCTACGTCGTTCAGCGCGGCGACACGTTGTTCCGTATCGCGGAGAAGAATCAGGTTGACATGCAGCTGCTGATGGAGATGAACGGGATCAACAATCCCGACGCCCTCGATTACGGCCGCAAGTTGAAGCTGCCCCCCGCGACGGGGTTCGTGCCGGCGCCAGTGCCGACCACGATGTCACCCTGACGCGAGGGCTGCCCGGAGGGACTCAGCCGCGCGAGCGCTCGGCAAGGTCTGCGAGTTCACCGATGATGCGTGACACGTCGTAATCCTTCGGCGTGTACACCGCGGCGATACCGAGCTCGCGCAGCCGCGCGGCGTCGTGCTCGGGCACGATGCCTCCCACCACGATGGGAGCCTCGACGCCCTCGGCGCGCAGGCGTTCGATCACCTCGGGCACGAGTTGCAGGTGCGAGCCCGACAGGATTGAGAGGCCGATGAGGTCGGGATCCTCGTCGCGCGCGGACGACGCGATCTGTTCGGGCGTCAGCCTGATGCCGGCGTAGACGACCTCGAACCCTGCGTCGCGAGCCGCGACGGCGATCTGTTCGGCACCGCTCGAGTGCCCGTCGAGTCCGGGCTTGGCGACGAGCAGACGCGGTGGTCCACCCGGAAGACGCTGCAGCCGTGCGGCGAGCGCGGCGAGGTCGCCGCTTCGACGGCCGAGCGCGGCACCGACGCCCGTCGGCGCGCGGTACTCACCGAACACCTCGCGTAGGGCACCGCCCCACTCGCCGGTCGTGCCGCCCGCGCGGGCGAGCTCGATCGAGGCTGCGACCACGTTGCCGCGGCCGCGAGCAGCGTCGCGGAGCGCGTCGAGCGCGTGCGCCACGGCTGCGCCATCCCGCGACGACCGCCATCGTTCGACGTCGGCGACCATCTCGGCCTCCACCGTGGGGTCGACCTCGAGGATCTGGTCGCTCCCCGACAGCGGCGACGGCTCCGACTCGGTAAAGCGGTTGACACCGATCACGGTGCGCTCGCCGGATTCGATCTGGCGCGTGCGCTCAACCATCGATCGGACGAGCTGCCCCTTCATCTCCTCGACACATGCGTATGCGCCCCCGCGTGCCACGATGCCCTCGATTTCCGACCAGGCGGCATCAGCGAGTTCAGCGGTACGGGCCTCGACGACCTTCGACCCGTCGAGGATGTCGCCGTGCTCCAGCAGATCGGTCTCAAAGGCCAGCACCTGCTGCATCCGCAGTGACCACTGCTGGTCCCACGGCCGCGGAAGCCCCATTGCCTCGTTCCAGGCTGGCAGTTGGATGCTGCGTGCGCGTGCGGTGCGTGAGAGCGTCACCCCGAGCATCTCGAGGACGATGCGTTGAACATTGTTCTCCGGCTGCGACTCGGTGAGGCCGAGCGAGTTCACCTGCACGCCGTATCGGAAGCGCAGGGCGCGTTCGTCGGTCACCCCGTAGCGCTCGCGCCCGATCCGTTCCCATAGCGCGCAGAACGCGCGCATCTTGCAGGCTTCCTCGACGAAGCGGATTCCGGCGTTGACGAAGAACGACATCGAGGCGAACACTTGGGTGAAGCGGTCCGGCTCGACCGACCCGCTGGCGCGCACCGCATCCAGCACGTCGATCGCGTTGGCCAACGAGAAGGCGATCTCCTGGACCGGCGACGCCCCCACCTCCTGCAGGTGGTAGGAGCAGACGTTCATCGGGTTCCACTTCGGGGCGTGCTCGGTGCACCACGCAATCGTGTCAACGATCAGCCTCCTCGACGCCTCGGGCGGGAGGATGTACGTGCCGCGCGACAGATATTCCTTGAGCAGGTCGTTTTGGACGGTGCCACGGAGCGAGGACGCAGCCACGCCCTGCTCGGAGGCGTGCGCAACGTAGAGCGCGAGCAGCCACGGGGCCGTGGCGTTGATCGTCATCGAGGTGTTCATCTCGCCCGGAGGGATGCCGTCAAGCAGCGTTCGGACGTGTCCGAGGTGCGCGACCGGCACGCCGACCTTGCCGACCTCACCCCGGGCGAGGACGTGGTCGGGGTCGTACCCCGTCTGGGTCGGCAGGTCGAAGGCGATGGACAGGCCGGTTTGGCCCTTCGACAGGTTCAGCCGGTAGAGCGCGTTGGATGCTCGGGCCGTCGAGTGCCCGGAGTAGGTGCGCATCATCCACGGGTCGTCGCGCCGCATGGGGACAGGCTACGAGTCGACCAGCGAGGGCAGGCGCCCGAGGTACTCGCGACGGGGGATGGTCATGACCCCCAGCGACTCAAGGTGCGGTGTCGCCCACTGCACATCGATCAGAGAGGGGCCGTGGCCGGACATAAGCGAGGCGAGGTGCACCAGCGCCACCTTCGACGCGTCGCGCTCGAGGTGGAACATGGACTCCCCGGCGAAGAGCCGTCCGATCCGCACGCCGTACAGCCCACCGATGAGGCGCCCATCTTCGTCGCGAGCCTCAATGCTGTGTGCCCACCCCAGCTCGTGCAAGCGGACGTACGCGTCAAGAATCCCGGTCGAGATCCATGCGCCGCGGCGGGGCTGCGTCGCACATTGCGTCACGACCTCTGCGAATGATCGATCCACGGTGACGGACCAACGCCGAGTGCTGCGTCGCAGCGACCTCGACACCTGAAGGCTGCCGGGCTCAAGCACGCCGCGCTCGACCGGTGACCACCAGCCCATGACGCCCTCCCGCCGCCGCGAATTCGGCGCGCCGCGACGCGGCGTGCTGAACGAGCCATTGCGCGGTTCCTCAAGCGGCATTGGGAAGATCCCGTTCCGATACGCCTCAATGAGCGTCGACGGCTCGAGATCCGCGCCGGTGGCGACGAGGTCGGCGTCGGGCATCTCGTCGGCGGAGGGAAACTTCCAGAGGCACGCCGGCACCTGCTGTGGCTCGCGGTCCCACCCATCGGGTCCGCAGCCGGTGTCCATGGGGGCGCTCAGTACGAGTAGAAGCCCTGCTTCGTCTTGCGCCCAAGCTTCCCCTCCGACACGAGCGCGCGCAGCGTCTCGGCCGGTGCGAGTGCCAGATCGCCAAAGCCGCGGTGCAGCGCATCGAGGATGCTCACCGCGACATCAAGTCCCACGAGGTCGAGCAGCTCAAAGGGACCCATGGGGTGGTTGCAGCCGCCCTTCATGGCCGCGTCGATGTCGGGCATCGACGCCGTCCCAGCCTCGAGCATTTTCACCGCGGAGTTGAGGTAGGGGAAGAGCAGTGCGTTCACGATGAAGCCGGGACGGTCCAGCACGTGCACCGGCTCCTTGCCGCACTGTCGGGCGAACGACTCGGCAGTCGCGACAGTCTCGTTCGAGGTGGATGCGGCGCGCACCACCTCGACGAGCGGCATGGTCGTTGCGGGGTTGAAGAAGTGGATGCCGACCGTACGGTCGGGCCGTCCAGAGCGTTGGGCGAGTGCCTCGACAGAGAGTGTGCTCGTGTTGGTGGCGATGATCGCGCCGGGCCTCAGCACGGCACCGAGCTCGGCCACGAGTCCAAGCTTTGCATCGAGGTCCTCAACGATCGACTCGATCACGAGGTCACATTGTTCAAGCTGGCCGAGTGCTGTGGTCGTGCGCACCCGCGAGATTGCTGCGTCCATGTCGTCCTGTGCGAGTTTTTGCCTCGACACCTGTCGGGCCATGCTGGCAGACAGGGTCGCAACCAACTTCGCGTTCGAGTCGTCGCTGCGACCGCGAACGATCACGGACATTCCAGCGCGTGCTGCGACCTCGGCGAGGCCCGCACCCATGGTGCCCGATCCGCAGATTCCGAGAGTGAGACGTTCATCCGGCATGTCGCGACCTTATTAGGTCGTCCCTCGTGCCACGACGAGCCCGTGAGTATCGTGCGCGCTGTGGTGCAGATGTTGGTGCTGCAGGGCGGAGGGCCGTTCGCCGAGAACGACGACCTTGACGCCGCTCTCGTGCGCGGGCTACGGGGACGGGTCGCCGTGCTGCCCACGGCCGATGCGTTTGAGCGCCCAGGCGATGTGATGGCGACCGCGGTCGAGTGGGGCGTCCGGCACGGCGCCGATGTGGTGCCGTGCCCGGTCTACGTCCGCACCGATGCGCTCGACGAGTCGAACGCCCGGATCATCCGCGATGCTGCAGCGGTGTGGGTTGTCGGCGACTCGCCGATCCACCTGCGCTCAACGGTGATGAATACGCCGGTGTTCGAGGCGATCGCTGAGTGTCCGCTCGTGGTGGCGGTCGCTGGCAGCGCCGCGGCGCTCTGCGACCCGATGGTCGACCCCCGCGGTGGCGCATATGCGCTTGGTCTTGGCCTCGTTCGTGGACTCGCGCTGATCACCGAGTCGGAGCGGTGGGGTCGCGATCAACTGCAGCGTTCGCTGCACCTTGCGAACACCCCAGTAGTTGAGCTGCCCACCGGCTCGGCACTCGTTCGGCGTGACGGATCATGGACCGTGCACGGCGCGGCGATCGTGCATGGCGAGTTGCCGCTCGGCTGACGAACTCTGTCGGGGTTAGGGACCCTCGACGATGCGGACCGACTCGATGACGATGGGCTGCAGGGGCGGCACACCGTTCGAGTTCGGGTTGCCGGCTGCATTCAGCACCGGCAGTGTGGTGTCGAGGCCGTCAGTGACCCGACCGAAGAGCGTGTAGTCGGGCGGAAGGCCTACGCCGGCTTCGCCGGTGATGACGAAGAACTGGCTGCCGTTGGTATCCGGACCAGCGTTGGCCATCGCGACTCCACCGATGGTGTAGGCGCCGGCTTTCGGTAGTTCGTCGTCAAACTTGTAGCCAGGGCCGCCAGTGCCGGTGCCAGTTGGATCGCCGCACTGCACCATGAAGTCGGGGATGGCGCGGTGGCACGGGGTGCCGTCGAAGTAGCCGTACCGGGCGAGGACCACGAAGTTGTTGACGGTCTTCGGGGCGGCCTTGGCGTCGAGTTCGATCGTGTATTGGCCGAGGTTGGTCGTGACGACCGCGACGTACGACCCACCACGCTCAATGCAGGTTGGTGGCGCCTGCTCGAAGCTGCTGGCACGCTCTTCGGAGCCGTCGATGGCGGGGCAGGGCGTCTCGCCGGTGATGGCGCGCCCAGCAATGGTGGTGGTCGTGGTGTCTGGGGCGACGGTCTCGCCCGGTGCGACGGTGCCGTCGGCAGAAACCTCAGTCGTGGCGCCATCGGTGGGCCCGTTATCCGTTGACTCCCACGGCCGGGCGAGCAGTGCGATGCCGCCGAAGATGACGATCACGATCGCGCCGACCCGCGTGACGACACGGCGGATCCGTCGGCGCTTCTTCATGCGGTCAATCGTGTTGCGCCGGAGTCGGCGGTTCTCCTTCTGACGCAAGCGCTTGTCGGTTCCCATGGCGGAGTCAGGATACCCGCGCTCCACCGTGCAGGACTAGCGTGGCGAACCTGTGGGTCTCGTCGTGCAGAAGTTTGGCGGCACGTCGGTGGCCGACCCCGACCGGATGCGCAGGGTGGCCCGGCACGTGGCCGACACGAGGGTCGGCGGCAACGGAGTGGTCGTGGTGGTGTCGGCGATGGGCAAGGCAACGGACAACCTGCTCGACCTCGCAAGGCAGGTTTCAGCGAATCCCAGTGGCCGCGAACTCGACATGCTGCTCACCACGGGCGAGCGGATCTCGAGCGCGCTGCTCTGCATGGCGCTACTCGATCTCGGGTGCGACGCGGTCAGTTTCACGGGAAGCCAAGTAGGCATCATCACTGATACCTCGCACACGAAGGCGAAGATCCTCGAGATCAAGGGCGACCGTGTGCGGGAGGCCCTTTCCCAGGGCAAGGTCGCGGTCGTCGCGGGTTTCCAGGGCGTCAGCACCGACAAGGAGGTGACGACGCTCGGCCGAGGCGGCAGTGACACCACGGCGGTTGCACTCGCCGCCGCACTCGGGGCGGATTCCTGCGAGATCTACACGGATGTGACCGGGGTGTTCAGCGCGGATCCGCGGATGGTGCCGCGTGCACGGAAGCTGTCGTGGCTGAGCTTTGACGAGATGCTCGAGATGGCGGGTGCGGGTAGCAAAGTGCTCGCGCTTCGATCAGTGGAATTCGCAAGGAACCACGGCGTGCCGATCCATGTGAGGTCCAGCTACACGTGGGAGTCGGGGACGTGGGTGTCCGGCGATGAGGGGAGGAGAGCGATGGAGGAACCGATCATCTCGGGGGTGGTGCACGACGTCGGCGAGTCGAAGATGACATTGCTCGGCGTGCCCGACCGCCCCGGTGTCTCGGCACTGCTCTTCGAGTCGCTCGCGCACGCGAATGTCAACGTGGACATGATCGTCCAGAACACCTCGGTCGATGGCACGACGGACATCTCATTCACGTTGCCCGCTGGGGACGTCGCCGTCGCACAGCCGATCCTTGAGCGGGTCGGGGCAGAGGTGGGGGCGAAGGGCGTCGACACCGACGCGCAGATTGCCAAGTTGTCGCTGGTCGGCGCCGGAATGAAGACAAGCCCCGGCGTCGCAGCCCAGATGTTCCGAGTGCTTGCCGACAACGGCGTCAACATTGAGATGATCTCGACCAGCACCATCCGCATCTCCGTCGTCGTCGAGCGAGCGGCGCTCAACACGGCGATCGTCGCGTTGCACACGGCGTTCGGACTCGACGCAGACGCGGACTACTCGGCCCCGCTCCCGGAGCGCACGTAGTGGCGGTTTCCGATCGGCGGAGGGCGCAGTTCGTGCCCTGGCGGAGCGCCGGCAATCGCACCGACTCGGCGCTCACCGCCGACGAGGTGGTGGCAAGCACTGGATGGGTCTTTGACAACCGTCGGGGTGCGTCGCTGGAGCAGTTCGTCGAGACCGGACGACGTGAGGTGGCGCGCTACCTCGATCAGTTCGGCCTCCAGCCGGAGCGCACGCAGGGCACGGCGCTGTTGGAGATCGGCAGCGGCATCGGAAGGATGACGGCGGCCTTCACCGAGCGGTTCGGTTCGGTGTACGCAGCGGACATCGACGCGGCCTTCCTCGAGCGCTGTCGCGAAACCGTGTCGCGCCACGGACGCCCGGAGCGACTGCGCACACTGCACCTCGCCGATGGCCGGACGATCCCGCTACCCGACCGGTCGGTCGACGTCGCGTTCTCCTACATCACCTTGCAGCACTGTGAGCGCAGCGACGCGCTGTCGTTGGTCGACGAGGCGCTACGAGTGTCGCGCGGAACGGTGCTGCTCAACTTCCGGTCGTGGGTGCGCAGCGACGTGGTGCTCGTCCCCTTGGGGTGGCTGGTGCGCAGGTTATGGCGCGTGCCCGTCGTGGGCCGCCGCGTGTCACTGATGCGCAGTGCGACGCGGCTCGGTTGGCAGGCGAATCGATTGTCGCCCGACGAGGTGGTGGCGCACGTGCGTGCAGCGCAGGGGTCCGCGGCGCGCATCACGCGCATCGCCGTGCGGCACTCGCACCGGAAGGTCCGGTCGGTGCACCACGACGGCGTCGACGTGGGGCCAATGAAGCGCGTGAATCGCAGTCACTGGTGGCTTGTAGTCGAGGTGGTGTGACGAGGATCTCGCTTGACCGCATCCGCGATGCGGCAGCGGCGATCGACCCAGTGTTCCTCGGATCGCCGCAGTACGAGTGCGAGCCGCTGTCGGACGCGCTCGGCGGCCACCTGCAGCTGAAGGTCGAGGCGCTCAACCCGATCCGCAGTTTCAAGGGCCGCGGCGCGCACTGGTTCGTCGCCGGCGCGCCCGACGACGAATTGGTCTGTGCGACAGCGGGCAACTTCGGCCAGGCGATGGCGCATGCGTGTCGTGCGGCTGGACGTCCGCTCACGGTGTTCGCAGCAATGACCGCGAACCCGATGAAGGTGGCGCGGATGCGGGCGCTCGGCGCGGATGTCCGCCTCCAGGGTGCCAACTTCGACGAGGCAAAGGCCGCTGCGAAGCGCCACTGCGAATCGACGGGTGCGAGGTTTGTTGAGGACGGAAGGGATGCTGCCATCACGGAGGGTGCCGGCACCATCGGCCTCGAAATGTGCGGCCGCGGGGGGATCGACTCGGTGATCGTGCCGCTGGGCAACGGCGCGCTCATCGCCGGAGTTGGGCGCGCGATGCGCGACCTCCTCCCCGGCGTCCGGGTTGTGGGCGTGTGCAGCGAGGGTGCGGACGCGATGCACGCCTCGTGGCACGCTGGCCAGGTGGTGGTGCGCGACGAGGTGCGCACGGTGGCGGACGGCATCGCCGTGCGAGTACCTGTCCCTGAGGCGCTTGATGACATGCGGGACACGGTCGATGACGTCGTGCTCGTGTCGGAAGAGTCGCTGCTCGAGGCGGTACGTCTACTGCACGCGCATGCGGGACTCGTCACTGAGCCTGCGGGCGTGGCCGGTGTCGCGGCGCTGCTCGAGCACCCAACACTTCGCAGCGGCAGTCCCGCGACGATCGTGTGCGGCGGCAACCTCGCCCCCGATCTCGCAGCCCGTCTGCTGGTGCACGGATAGTCTCCACAGCCATGCGGGTAGGCATCGTCGGCGCGACGGGAATGGTGGGCGGCGTCATGCGCACGCTCCTTGCCGAGCGCCGGTTCCCTGTCGACGAGCTGCGCTGCTTTGCATCGTCCCGGTCGGCCGGTCAAGTGATTGAGTGGGAAGGCCGAAAGATCACGATCGAGGATGCCGCCGAGGCGGATCCGTCTGGACTCGACGTCGCGTTGTTCTCGGCTGGTGCGACGACGTCGCGTGCGCTCGCAGCCCGCTACGCCGCCGCCGGTGCGAAGGTTGTCGACAACTCGTCGGCGTGGCGTATGGATCCCGACGTGCCGCTGGTGGTGGCCGAGGTGAATCCCGGTGATGTGCGCGACGCGCACAAGGGGATCATCGCCAACCCCAACTGCACGACGATGGCCGCAATGCCGGTGCTGAAGCCACTGCACGACGCCGCGGGGCTGATCCGCATGGTCGTCAGCACCTACCAGGCGGTCAGCGGCGGCGGACTTGCCGGCGTCGACGACCTGTCACGCCAGGCCGCTGCCACGGCGGAGCGCGCGTTCGAGTTGACGTACCACGGCGCCGCGCTCGAGTTTCCGCCCGCGCACAAGTTCGCCGCCACGATCGCATTCAACGTGCTCCCGCTCGCAGGCTCCCTCGTTGACGACGGGTCGGGCGAGACCGACGAGGAGCAGAAGTTGCGCAATGAGAGCCGCAAAATCCTGCACATTCCCGACCTCGCGGTGTCGGGAACTTGCGTGCGCGTGCCGGTGTTCACCGGCCACTCGCTGAGCATCAACGCGGAGTTCGCTCGGCCGATCTCGCCGGACGAGGCGCTGCGGCTTCTCCGCGGCGCACCGGGCGTGGAACTTGCGGATGTGCCGACGCCGCTCGCAGCCGCCGGGCGCGACCCGAGCTTCGTCGGACGCATCCGTCGAGACTCGAGCGCGCCCGATGGACGCGGCCTGTCGCTGTTCGTGTCGGGCGACAACCTTCGCAAGGGTGCGGCGCTGAACGCGATCCAGATTGCTGAGCTGCTCGTCTGAGTGGTTCAGCGCGGCGACAGCGGCGCTGAACGCGATCCAGATTGCCGAGCTGCTCGTTTGAGTGGTTCAGCGCGGCGACAGCGGCGCTGAACACGATCCAGATTGCCGAGCTGCTCGTCTAGGACGTCCCTCTAGAGCAGGCGGGTAGCGTGTCGTGCATGGCTACTACTGCGATCGTGATGTCCGACCTCCTTCCGCGCGTACGCGCGCGCTCGGTGGTACTCGTCGTCGGCGGCGCGCTGCTCACCGCGGCGCTGGCGCAGGTTGAGATCCCGCTCGGCTTCACGCCGGTGCCACTCACCCTGCAGACGTTCTCGGTGTTGCTCGTCGGCGCGACCCTCGGAGCGCGCCTCGCCGCCGCGTCGATGGGCCTGTACTGGGCGATGGGGCTCGTTGGATTGCCGTTCTATGCGGGTGGCACTGGTGGTTGGGACGCTGGAACCGGCGCGACGCTTGGCTACCTCGTGGGCTTCGTCGCGGCTGCGGCTGCGGTGGGCGCGCTCGCCGAGCGCCGGCAGGATCGGTCGTTTGCCACGTCGCTGCCGGCGATGTTGCTCGGGTCGGCAATCGTCTACGCGTTCGGCAGCGTGTGGCTGAGCATCGATCTTGGTGTGCCGCTCGCCACTGGCGAGCGCAACGCCATCTCGCTGGGCGTCGCTCCATTCCTCGTTGGCGACGCGATCAAGACGGTCATCGCTGCGGCGTGCACGTCGGCGGCGTGGGCGGCGATCGGCGGTCGCGCCGACCGCGGCGCCTGATCGCTCAGCGGGTGCGCTCGAGCTCGTAGAGCGCGACGCCACCCGATTTCGCGACCCACATCCCCGCACCAGCCTGCACAAAGTGCCGGCCGAGGCGGGTGCGATACCAGTCCCCGCTTCGCGCGTGTACGTCGAGGTCGGTCGCGTCGCGGTCGACGACCCGGCGGAGGTCGTCCGCAGTCGGCGCCTCGAGGTACAGCACGTGGCGCGTGGCCCGCGCCAGGTTGGCGATGGCTCGGGCGGCGCGACGGTCATCGAGGTAGTGCAGCACGCCGTGGCAGACCACGAGGTCATAGGGGCGTCCCGGGGCCCATTCGGCGATGTCACGCCGCTGGTGGCCGTACTCGCGGCACGCATGATCGCTGACGTCCACCGACGTGATCCGCACCTCGGGATGGTGCTCACGATACCAGTCGCGCCACCATCCGGGTCCAGCGCCGACGTCGAGTACCGAGCGCACCGGCACGTCCCACCACGCGCACATCGCGTGTACGGCCGAGGCGAGCGTCGCAACGGTGCGCCGATCGTGCACGGGATTGCTGGAATAGAAACGCCGGTAGTACGAGTCGTCGAAGATCGTTCGCGGCACGGGTGACGGTGTAGCAGGTCGGGCGTTACGCTCGCTCGCACCCGAGCGAAAGGTGCGCCTGCGCGATGATCGTCGCTGCAATCCAGATGCAGATGTCGACCGGGACGGCGGAGAACGTCGCCACCGCCGAACGGCTCGTCCGCGACGCTGCGGCGCGCGGCGCGAACGTCGTGCTGCTTCCCGAGTTGTTCGAGGGCCATTACTTCTGTAAGGACCAGCGGGCCGAGGACCTCGCCCGTGCGGTCCCGATTGACGGTCATCCGACGATCGAGCACTTCCGCGACGTCGCACGCGAGCTCGGCGTCGTGCTGCCCATCAGCGTGTACGAGCGTGCGAACAACGCGCTGTTTAACACGGTGGCGATGGTGGATGCCGACGGTGCAGTGCTTGGCACGTACCGCAAGAGCCACATCCCCGACGGCCCCGGCTACACCGAGAAGTACTACTTCAGCCCGGGCGACACGGGCTTCCGCGCGTGGCGCACCGCGCACGGCATCATCGGCGTCGGCATCTGCTGGGACCAGTGGTTCCCTGAAGCCGCGCGAGCGATGGCGCTGCAGGGCGCGGAGGTGTTGCTGTACCCGACGGCGATCGGCAGCGAGCCGCCGAATCCAACATGGGATTCGGCGGGACACTGGCAGCGTGCGATGCAGGGCCATGCCGCGTCGAACCTCATGCCCGTGTTGGCCGCGAACCGCTTCGGGCGCGAGGTGGGTGTCGCCACCGAGATCACGTTCTACGGCTCGTCGTTCATCGCCGATGCGACGGGCGCAAAGGTGGCTGAGGCACCGCGCGAGGGCGAGTCGATCCTGATCGCCGAGTTCGACCTCGAGGCGCTGCGCACCATGCGCCTGTCGTGGGGGTTGTTCCGCGACCGCAGGCCCGACCTCTACGGACCGCTGCTGTCGCTCGACGGGCGCGGAGGAACGGCATCACGGCCGTGATGCCCGGCGAGTTCGCCCCCCACGAGCGGACGGTGATCGCGTGGCCTGCACGCGAATCGTTGTGGGGACCGCTGGTCGTCGAGGCGAAGCGCGCGCACGCGGCGCTTGCCCGCACGGTTTCGGCGTTTGAGCCAGTGACGATGGTTGCCAACCCTGGTAGCGGCGGGGAGGCCGCGGAGGCGTGCGGGCCCACCGTCGACGTGCTCGAGCTGCCCATTGACGACTCGTGGTTTCGCGACACCGGACCGATCTACGTTCGTGACGAATCGGGCGTCGTTGCGGGACTCTGGACGTTCAACGGCTGGGGCGGCAAATTCGTCCCGCACGACCTTGATGCGCAAGTGGGAAGGCGTTGGGCGGAGGCCGCAGGACACCAGACCCGCCGCATCGACATGGTGCTCGAGGGTGGTTCGATCACCGTCGACGGGGATGGCTGGCTGGTGACGACCGAGCAGTGCCTGCTGAACCCCAACCGGAACCCGACGCTGTCACGCGCCCAGATTGAGGACCGCCTGCGCGCAGAGCTCGGTGCGCGTGACGTGCTGTGGCTTGAGCACGGGCTCACGATGGACGACGACACCGACGGCCACGTCGACAACGTGGCGGCATTCGTCGCGCCGGGCGTGCTCGTGGTGCAAGGGTGTGCCGACCGTTCGCTCGACGACCACGCACGGCTCTCGGCCAACGCGGCGCGAGCCCGCGCGGCGGGTCTCGTCGTGCGCGAGGTGCCGGTGCTGCCCGTAGTCGAGGTGGCGGGTCGCACCGTGCAGGTGCCGTACCTGAACTTCTATCTCTGCAACGGCGGCGCGATCGTGCCACTGTGCGGGCACCCCGACGACGACGAGATGCTTGGGTTGATCGCCGAGTACCTGCCGGATCGCGAGGTCGTCGGGCTCGAGGTGGGAGGCACGCTCGCCTACGGCGGCGGTGGCATCCACTGCGTGACGCAGCAGGTGCCGGCCGCGGTCGGCTGAACCGTCAGACCGGGGCGTCGAGTGGTCGACGCGGCAGCACCTCGGGTGGCAGAGACCGTGCGAGGTCGTCGAGCAAATCATCGCGCAGCGCGCGCCTCGCGGGATCGTCCCACAGGTTGACCCGCTGCAGAGGGTCGTTCGCGTGGTCGTACAGCTCGCCCTCGCCCTGGCGGTTCATGGTGCCATCGAGCGCGGCGGTGCATGTCCAGCCGTCGCGATGGATGGTGCGCAACCGGACGATCTTGCCAAAGAGCGAGCTGTCCCATTCGGTGAGTACCCGCTCGTGGCCGAGCTCTACGGCCTCCACATCGTCGAGCGGCAGGCGCGGTGCCTCGGCGAACGACGGTTGCGGTAGTCCAGCGATGTGCGCGAACGTGGAGGCCAGCGAGACGAGGCCGACTGGGGCACCGACTCGCGCGGGCGCAGTGCCCGCGGACGGCGCCGGCGCCCAGATGAGCGGTAGGCGCATCAGCGAGTCGACGTGGTACGGGCCCTTGAACAACAGACCGTGGTCGCCTTGAAACTCACCGTGGTCAGTGGTGAACACGACATCGAGATCCTGTGACCAGCCACGTGAGTCGATCGCGCGGAGTACGCGTGCCAGCGCTTCGTCGATGAGCTCGTTCTCGACGTGCACCAGTGCGTTCACCTCGCGCACCTGATCGGGGGTCAGGGTCGCAGGCACCCAGCGCGCCGGCGCCTCGTAGTTGGATACGAACGTGCCGTCATACCAGGCGCGCCAGTGGCGCAACTTTCCGTCGAGGTTGTGCTCCCGCTCAGATGCATCGTCGATCCAGCCCTCGGGAAGGTCGAGGTCGCGCCAGTCAACGCGGCCGAGCTCTGACTGGGGAGGGTCCCACGGGTGGTGGGGATCGGGAAAGCTCATCCAGCAAAACCAGTCGCGGTCGGCGGGGAGTGAGTCGAGCCATGCGATCGTGCGCTCTGCAACCCAGTCCGTGTGATACCAGTCGCGCGGGATCGGATTGTGCTTGACCTGTGGCGCGCCCGTGTCACCGCCTCCCTCTGCGTTCACCTGCAACTCGCGGTCAATCACTGAGTAGTAACTGAACGCGTGCTCAGGATGGTGCTCGCGGAGCCATTGCGAGTAGTGCAACTGGCCGGCGGCGCCGTGCGTCGCCAGCTCCATGTGCGCAAAGCCACGGTGCGGGTGCTCGAGTTCGGTGCGCTTCTCGAAGCCGATCCGGCCCTCGGTGAAGCGCAGGAATGGGTCGAGCACCGGCTCGAAGTGGGCTTTGCCGATGAGCGCAGTCGCGTAACCCGCGCCGTGCAGCACGGCAGCGATGCTCGGAGCATCGTCGGGCAGCGGCACTCCGTTCATCCACACCCCGTGCGTGGAGACGTGCTGGCCGGTGATCATCGTCGAGCGCGAGGGCATGCACACGACGTTCTGTGGATGGGCGCGGTCGTACACCGTTCCGCGCGCGGCTAGCGCGTCGATGGTGGGCGTGCGCGCGACGCGCCCGCCATTGCAGCCGAGCGCGTCGTAGCGCTGCTGGTCGGTGGTGATGAACAGGATCTTGCGGCCCATGCCTACCCCTCGTAGATCTCCTGCAGCCGCCGCAGCGCCTGACCTGCAGCCCCGCCGATCGGCAGCGCCAGCACCTCTGGCTCCATGTCGGTCGAGTACGACACGAGACAGCGGTCCGGACCGTCCTCAATGACGTCGACCGTCGCCAGGTGGAAGGTGACGATCGGATTGTTGACGATGCGGTATTGGAAGCGGCGCATCTCATGGTCGAGGGTGACGATGTCCTCCTCGAACGTGATGCCCGACGGCAGTGTGATCCACCGCTTCAATCCCTCGACCTTGGTCGAGGTGATGGGAAACCACTCGTGCAGGCGTTCGGGAGCACCGACCAGATGCCACACGTCGGCGGCAGAGCGCCGGATGAACTGCGTGCGGCGTACCGATCCCACGACGCTCAACCTACCGAGCCGTCACCGTCGGCGCCGCCCCAGGCGACCGTCCCGCGGCCGTGCGACGCGAGGAACGCATCGATGCGCGAGAACGGCCGCGACCCGAAGAAGCCGTTCGACGCCGACAACGGCGAGGGGTGCGCCGACTCGACGACGAGATGGTGCGGAGCAATGAGCGACTTCTTCCTTCGCGCAGCGGCACCCCACAGCACGAATGCGGTGGGCTCCCGTCGCTCCGCGACGAGGCGGATCACTGCGTCGGTGAACATCTCCCAGCCGCGACCCTGGTGCGATGCAGCAGCACCAGCGCGAACGGTGAGCGTCGTGTTGAGCAGCAGCACGCCCTGTGTGGCCCAGTGCGCGAGGTTGCCGTGCCGCGGGGTGGGTACGTCGAGGTCGTCGCGCAGCTCAGCGAAGACATTGCGCAGCGACGGCGGGATCGGGGTGCCGTGCGGCACCGAGAACGCAAGGCCATGCGCCTGACCTGGACCGTGGTACGGATCCTGTCCAAGGATGACCGCGCGAACTGTCGGCAGCGGCGTGAGGCGCAGCGCGGCGTACGTGTCGGGCTCGGGCGGGTAGACCTCGTGGAGGCGGCGCTCCTCCGTGACGAAGTCCTGCAGTGCGGAGAAGTAGGGCTGTGCCATCTCGCCGCGCAGGGCGAGCATCCATTCGCTCGGCACTACCCGCCGCCGAGCGTGCGGTACGCGCGCTCGACCGGACCGGTGCCGTGCACCCGAGACCACCATGCCGCCGCGGAGAGCGCAGGAGCGAGGTAGGCCGCGGAGAGCACGAGTGCGGCGGTTGCGTTCTCGCGGGGGACAACCTTGAGCCAGTCGACGAAGAAGTGGAAGAAGAACACATGGCCCATGTACATCGACAGCGACATCCGCCCGGCGCGAGCGAGTGGCCCATCGCGGTGCACGAAGGCGGTGACAAGGAGAAAGGCAAGCAGCGCAGTCGCTCCGGCCGATGCCGTGAACAGCAGCCCCCGGTCGTAGGGGTCGGTCGAGAGCGCGGCTCGTACGAGCACGGCGGCGTCGCTGTCGCCGTCAGGTCGCACGACGGTCCGCACCACGACGACGGCCGCGAGTACGGCCGCGGCCGCGACGGCCACGCGACTCCGCCACTGGATAATGGTGCCGAGGTAGCGCCCGACGACGATGCCGATGCAGAGGAACGCAAGCCACGGCAGCAGGGGGTGTGTGTAGTCGACGAACGTGCGCAGCATGAGGTTGCGCGGGCCGTCCGGCTTCGGAGACAGCCATGCAGTGGAGTGTCCGCCGAGTTCGCGCCACGTCCGCCACGACTCGATCGCCGCGGCTGCGACGGCACAGACCGCGCCGACGGCGACCACCCGTCGCGTTTTCCAGCCGCAGATCAGCGCGGCGACCATGAAGTAGGCACCGTAGAAAAACAGAATGGTGCCCGGCCACACCCAGTTCAGCACCGCCCCCGCGCCATAGAGCAGCAGTCCGCGCCGCAGCAGCACGATTCTCCGCCGTGCGAGGTCGTCACGACCCCACGTGAAGAGGCTGATGCCGACGCCCGCGACGAGCACGAACGTGGCGGCGAAGCGCGTCGTCAACGGCCCCGTCATCGGGTTGATCGCCCGCTCGAGCAGCGAGGGATCGAGGGGTTGCCAGGCGAGGCGCGGGTTCAGGTATGCGTGGTAGTTCATCGCCACCACGCCCGCAATGGCGATGGCACGAACCGCGTCGACGCCCGGTACGCGGCCCGGCGACGACGCCGTCACGACCATTCGACGACGTCGGGGTGCGAGCGGGTGAGCGGCAGTTGGGCGTCAAGCAGGTCCCCTGGCTTTGGGCACGGACCGCCGTCGGCCACGACGAGCATCGACGTGTGCATGTGCGGCGGCTCGATGAGGGGGAGTCGGCGGTGCGCGAAGTGGAAGGGGCTGCGGCCGTCGTCGTTCGGAAACGCGCCGTGGCTCGTTCCGGCGCCCGCGAGCACGATCGCCGAACCGTCGGGCACGTCGGAGAGCCGGTAGCCCGCCCGACCGGTCGCGCCTTGGTGCACGTCGAGCACGTCGGTGGCGAGGTGCAGCATCGACTTATCGCCGAGCCATAGGCCCGTGCCGAGCCGGGTGCGGATCTCGCGCCGCGGGTGGTCGCGCCGCAGTGCCGCCGCAGACTCCGCCGACAGGTGGCTCACGTACAGCGGCAGGTCATCCTCGGTGCACGCGAGCCATGCGCGAGCCTCGGCGGCGCGGTCGTCGTCGTTGCCGTCGAGCGGCAGGTGCAGTGACCATGCAACGGGTTCGAGCCCCGCACCGGTCGCTGCCGCTCGAAGCTCATCGACTTCGTCCGGCACGGCGCCGTAGCGCTGCATCGACGAGCGCAACTTCACCGCGACCCGCCCGCGCCATCCCGATTCGGCCAGGACCTGCACGTGCCACGTCGAACCCACGGTGAGCACCGCGTTGCCTGGGATGTCCTCGGCAGGGATGCCGGGTCCGAGCGGCGTGAGCACGTGGACGTCGTGCGTCGGCGGCACGTGACGCGCTTCAAACACCGAGCCGACGGCGAGCGTGCCCGACAGTCCAAGCGCGTGCGCGCACAGCAGGGGAATGCCGAAGCCGTACCCGTTGCCCTTCACCACGGGCACGAGTCCGGGATGGTCGGCCGCCGTGCGCTCGATGTGGGCGAGCCATGCGGCGCGGTCGACCTGCAGCCGCAGCGTCATGCTGCCCCACCGTACCGGCGGGTGCCGGCGACGGACGGGGTGACCGGCGCGGCCTGCTCGGCAGGCGTGGTGCGACCGGCGTCGCCGCCCGCGTGAAGGTCGGGCACGAGTGGGGCGATGGTGCGGTGGCCGAGTGCGCCCCCGACGGCGCCGGCGGCGTGGCTTGCATCGTCGAGTATCGACAGTGCTGCGAACCGCGCGGGATCGAGCCCTGGCTTTGTGCGCCACCAGTCGATAAGTGCCGGCACTAGTGCCGACACGGCGAGCACGCCACGTGCGCGCCGGGAGAAAAGCGCCGCGATGAGCACGATCGGCAGCCAGGGCCTCGTCAGTGCACGTGCGACGTGGCGTGCGCTGCGCGCCTGTGAGGCGACGGCGAGGCGCAGCGCCTCCCGCGGGACGCCGCGCTCGCCGAGTCGTCGCGAGAGTCGCATGGTGGTGGCAGCAACGCCGGCGAGCAGTGCGAACGGCGACCAGATGGCTGCGACGCACCACCAGGCGGCTTCGCTTCGCGACATTCGCACCGGTGCGAGGCGCGCGCCGTGTCGCAGCGACAGCGGCGCCGTGGACCGGCCGTCGCGGAAGCGCTGTGCGGCGAACGCGGGCACATCGCTGCGCGGCTCGTGCCCGCACGTCACGTCAGGCGCGTAGCGGCAGCGCCACCCTGCGTCGCCGAGGCGCCAGACGAGGTCGACGTCCTCACCCGCGCGCAGCGACGAGTCGAATCCGCCGGCGTCGCGCACCTCCGCGGTCCGACAGACGAGAACGGCCGCGGGCACCCACGGCACACGTGACCCGGGGCGGATGAGCCCGTCGTCGGGGCCGCGGTCGAGGGGTGACCGGACACGCTCGTAGCGGGCGAGCGCACCGTCGCCCGCCACCGATCGCACGCGCGGTGCCACCAGCACGGTACGTGGATCGTCAAACCAGCCGAGTAGGTGGGCGAGGTCGTCGACCGTTGCGAGCACGTCGAGATCGAGGAATGCGACGAACGGAGTCTCCACCTCGGAGAGTCCCGTGTTGCGCGCAACGCCGGGACCGCCGCACGAACCCCGCGCGATCGTTCTGCACGCGAGGTTGGGTAGGCGGTGCGGGGATGCGTCGCTGACCACGATCGTTGGTACGGACGCGACCGCACCGACGAGGCGCGCCAGTCGCTGCGCATCGCGCGCATCGGCGACGCGCGCGGGGATGACGATGGTCGTTGCACGCAGACGGTCGCGGTTTGGCTCAACCAGTGGGTGGATCGCGCCGGCGTCGACGAGCCGTTCCACGAGCGGCGCGTCTGCAGGCAGCGGGTCGACGCCGTGCTCGAGGCGCTCGAGCAGCGCGAGTCCGGACGGCGATGTCCGGAACATCCTCAGCGGCGAACCTGCCTCGAGGACGTTGCCGGTTCGCCGCCATGTCCGATCGACGACCCAGCGCGGTCCGTGCACGTCTAGTCGCCCACCCGCCGCTTCAGCGACCAGCGCACCGCCTCGATCACGACGGTGACGCTGACTGCAGTGCCGAACGCGACACCGAACGCGAGCGTGTGGTTGTCCTGGAAGGTCCGGCCGCCGAGGTAGCCGAGCAGCGCGGCGTAGGTGGCCCAGATCACGGCGGCGATGGAGGCCCACCTGACGAACCATGTGCGCGGCTGTCCGGTAATGCCGCATGCGAGCGTGAGGATGGTGCGGCCGCCGGGGATGAAGCGTGCCGTGACGAGCAGCAGTCCGCCGCGTTCGTGGATCTGCTCGACGACTTTCTCGTATCGGACGCGTCCCGACGCGGTCCGTGCAAACCGGCGCATGGCTGCACTGCTCGCGCGAGACCCAATCTCGTAAGAGAGGTTGTCCCCACAGAACGCACCCGTGGCGCCGCAGGCGATGACGAGTGCGACGTTCAGCGAACCGTCAACGGCCGACCCGCCAGCCGCCACGCCGCCGATGATCACGAGCGTCTCGCTCGGCACGATCGGCAGGATCGAGTCGAGTAGAGCCACCGTGAAGATGATCAAGTAGAACCAGGGCGACGACGAGAAGTCCTTCAGCCAGTTAAAGAACTCGTTGACGCCAGGGGGCATGGCGCGAGCTACGCGGCGTGCTCAGTGCGCCCGCGCAGACGGCGGATGTTTGGCAGGTGCCGGACGATCACGAGCAGGGCAAGGCCGAGCACACCAGCGAGTTCCCACCACTTGCCGTCGGGGATGGCCCTCGCTGCGATCACGTACACGGGCACCCCGATGGTGATGACGAGCGACGCGACCGACGACTTGCCTGTGGCCTTGCGAATGAAGAACCACGAGATGCAGAGCACGAGGCTCGCGAGCGGATAGAGCACGTACATCGAACCGCCACCGGTAGCCACGCCTTTGCCACCGCGGAACCCCCGGGTGGCGGGAAACGTGTGGCCGAGCACTGCCGCGTATCCACATGCGAAGGCCATGACGGAGACGCGCCCGCCGTCAAACACGGACGTGCTCACCCACCAGCCGAGCGCGGTGGCGATAGATCCCTTCAGCACATCGGCGATGAATACGACGGCGCCGTAACGCCAGCCGAGTAGCCGAACGACGTTGGAGGTGCCTGGGTTGCCCGAGCCCTCGGCGGTGACGTCGACGCCGCCGCGCTTGGCGACGATCAGTGCACTCGGGAACGTGCCGATCAGGTAGGCCGCCACGAGCGCGGCTGCGACGAGTGCGATGTCCACGCCGACCATTGTTGCCTACCGCGAGGCGGCGCGACGAGAGTGGTCGGGCGACGGGCGCGGCACGAGCGCCACGGGAGTCGCGAGGGCAGCCTCGCCGTGACCGGTCACGCACTCGGGATCGGGTCCGTCGAGTGGGATACCGGTGAAGAACTTTGCCGCCATGCAGCCGCCTTGGCAGGGCTCCCAGTTGCCGCATGACTCGCAGGCGCCCTTCGACTGTGGCTCGCGCAGCGACGTGAACAGCGGGCTGTCCCGCCATACCCGGGTGAATCCGCCGTCGTCCAGCACCGACCCAGCCTTGAACGACTCGTGGATCACGAACGGGCACGCGTAGACGTCACCGACCGGGTCGATGAGACAGACGACGCGTCCGGCGCCGCACATGTTCAGTCCAGGGAGCGGGTCGCCGAGCGCGTTGAGGTGGAAGAACGAGTCGCCCGTGAGAACCCGCTCACCCTGCGCAAGCAGCCACTGGTACAGCTCGCGCTGTTGTGCCTGGGTGGGGTGCAACTCGTGCCACGAGTCGGCGCCGCGGCCGGCGGGTCGCAGTCGGGTCACGCGCAATTGCGCACCCATGCGGTCGGCGAGCTCTGCAAATCCGTCTAGCTGTGGGACGTTGTGGCGGGTGACGACTACCGAGATCTTGAACTCCCCGAAGTCCGCGTCGCGGAGATTTGTCATCGCGGCCATCGCGGCATCCCATGATCCCGGTCCTCGCACTGCGTCGTTGGTGGCGGCGTCGATGCCGTCGAGGCTCACCTGGATGTCGAGGTATCGCATCGCGGCGAGGCGCCGCGCGGCATCCGCGTCGATGAAGCGTCCGTTCGTCGAGAACTTGACGCCGATATCGAGCCGCTCTGCGTATTCGAGGATGGCGAAGAAGTCCGGCCTGATCATCGGCTCGCCACCGCCGATGTTGACGTAGAAGACCTTTAGGTCGTGCAGTTCGTCGAGGATTGCGAACGCACCGTTGGTGTCGAGCTCGCGCGGATCGCGACGGCCGCTCGACGAGAGGCAGTGCGTGCATTGCAGGTTGCACGCATAGGTAAGCTCCCAAGTAAGGCAGATAGGGGCGTCAAGCCCCGACTTCAGCTCGGCAACGAGGGAACTAGCCGACATCCAGCATCTCCGATCCGTGCAAACGCTCGAGCGCCGCGACCACCACGGCCCACTGTGAGTCGGGTACACCGGCTGCGACGAGCGCCTCGCGCAGTGGCCGCCGCTCCCCGAGCAGTTTCAGCACATCGACCACCATCGCGCTGCGGACGAAGACCAGTCGGCGGTTGCCGTGATGGTACGCAAGCGCCCCGAACCGTTCGTCGCGCAGCGAGACATCGGGGTGGAGGCGGCAGGCGTCGTCTGGGCCAAGCGGCATCGGGCGTCTAGTAGACGCCGCACATGCCGTCGATCGAGATCTCCTCGATCAGCAGCTCTCCGAGCTCGGCGGATCCGGCGACCGACTCGGCAGCGGCCCCGTCGCGGGTGTCGGCATCCATCACCGGCGTCGTGGTGTCGTCCATGCCCACCAGAGTAGTGGTGCCGCACGGATGGTCAGTGCACGGGTGGTCGGCGCTCCGGGTTGGCAGCGCTCGTCGGACGGGCAACAATGGTCGCAGCGCGGGTGCGCCAAGGGGGGAACCGACGATGAAGACCAGGGCTGCAGTTCTGTGGGAAGTCAATTCACCGTGGAGCGTTGAGGAGATTGACCTCGATCCGCCCGGCCCCAACGAGGTGCTCGTGAAGATGGCGGCCTCGGGCATGTGCCACAGCGACGAGCATGTGCTGACAGGCGACCTGCCGTTCGAGTTGCCGATCGTCGGCGGTCACGAGGGTGCAGGCGTCGTGCAGCAAGTGGGCTCGAACGTCTCGTGGCTCGCCCCCGGCGACCACGTTGTGTTCGGCTTCGTTCCGTCGTGCGGCCGGTGCCCGTCGTGCTCGACGGGGCGCCAGAACCTCTGCGACCTCGGCGCGTATCTGGGTGGCGGCAAGCAGATCGCCGACCTCACCTCGCGCCATCACGCGCGCGGCAAGGACCTCGGCATCATGTGTCTGCTCGGCACGTTCGCTGAGCACACGGTCGTGCACGAGTCGAGCTGCATCAAGATCGACAATGATGCGCCGCTCGACAAGGCTTGTCTACTGGGCTGCGGCGTTGTATCCGGGTGGGGCTCGGCCGTCTATGCGGCGGGCGTGAAAGCCGGCGAGACGGTCGCTGTTGTTGGCGTCGGCGGCCTCGGCTCGAACGCCGTGCAGGGCGCACGGCTCGCGGGTGCAAGGCACATCATCGCGATCGATCCGGTGGAGTTCAAGCGCACGAAGGCGAAGCAGTTCGGCGCGACGGCGGTGGCGTCGTCGATGGCCGAGGCGCATCCAATGATCGCCGAGTTGACGCGCGGCGCGATGGCGAACAAGGTCATCATGACAATGGGGGTTGGCGACGGTTCAATGCTTGGCCAGGCGCTCAACCTCACGTCGAAGGGTGGCCGCGTGGTGGTGACGAACATCCATCCGCTCCTGGAGCCGTCGGTGTCGATGAGTCTCCTTGAGCTGACGCTGATGGAGAAGCAGGTCGTCGGCTCGCTGTTCGGCTCGGGCAATCCGCGCGCCGACATCCCGAAGCTGCTCGATCTCTACCGCACCAATCAGATCGACCTTGACGGTCTCGTCACCCGCACCTATTCGTTGGACGAGGTGAACGAGGGCTACCGCGCGATGCGCGACGGCGAGAACATCCGCGGCGTCATCGTCTTCTAGGCGCAGACGCGTCGCGGGGGATCCGGCAGCCGCTCTCGCTGCAGTCCGCCGCGCTAGTGGCAGGTTGGGTCGTTTGGTGGTGCGACGCCCATCGTCAATTGCTGGGGTGACACGATGGGCACTGCGGTCGTCGTAGAGACGGGCACCGTCGACGGCGGCACGGTCGTCGTGGTGGTCGCACCCGACGATGGCGCCACGGCAGCCCCCGCCCCTCCACCACCTTCCGCCGGTTCGGCGATCGGTTCAGCGAAGCTCGCGGTGCCCTGGAACAGCGCCAGCACCTGACGCATGGTCTCGTTCTGGATGCGTGGGATCAGCACCGACTGGTCGCCGATCTGTTCCGGTATGCCCTCGATCATGAACGACGGGATCGAGCCGGCATTGAGGTCCCGCATCGCCTGAGCGAGCTGAAGCGCCATCGTCGGGCTCAGCTTGTCGTCGGTGATGACACTTGAGAGGCCGGCGTTGAGCAGTTCGTTGGCAACCACAGGGTTTGATGCACCCTTGTCGAGTGCGCGCTGCAGAGCCCGCCGGATGAAGTCCTGTTGGCGGGCGATACGCCCGAAGTCGCCCGTGCCGTCGCGCTCCCACGATCCCGACTCGGGGTCGAGGTAGGAGTAGCCGGATCGCGAGCGCACATACGCGAGCGCATGGTCGCCGGTGAAGGTGAAGCACGCGGGGCCCGGCACGTACAGCCCGGTCTTGCGGTCGCGGGTCTCGTAGAGGAAGGGAATGCGCACTCCGCCGACGGCATCGACAATCTTCTTGAACGCACAGAAATCGATGTTGACGTAGTGGTCGACCTCGATGCCGAAGTTCTGGTAGATCGTGTCGATCAATCGGTTGGGATCGGTGCGGTCGAACGCCGTGTTGATGCGGTTCTGGCGGGTGCTGCCGCCGATCTTCACCCACAGGTCGCGCGGGAATGAGAGGAACGCGGCCTGCTTATCGCGCGGGTTGACGCGGATGATCATGATCGTGTCGCTGCGCTCGCCGAGGCCCTCGCGGTCTGCGAATGCACCGGCGTAGGGCGAATCGGGGTCGACGCAGCCGCCGTTGTCCGATCCGGTGACGAGGAAGTTCTTCGCGGACAAGTCGCCCTCGGTGAGGCCCCAGCCGTCAGACTCGGCGATTTCTACGTCGCTCTGCACGCTCTGGTCGCGCTCGAGCCGCACAACCTTGCGGTCGCCAAGGCGGAGGCCCGTCCAGAGGAACACTGCGCCGAGCAATACGAGGAGGGCGGCAATGATGCCGTTGACGGCAAGCACCGCCCGGTGGAGCCCTGGCCTGCGGTAGCGGTTCATTGCCGGAACAAGGCTAGCGACGGGCTACTGCCCGCCGCCTTGCGCCGCGAGCACTACCGACGTCACGGGACGTTCTCCCTCGCCAGCCACGTACGCGACGTTGGCGATGCTGCCCGCGCTGCGCAGGTCGTCAATGGCGGACTCGATTGCGAGCCGCTGTCCGGCGGTGGCAGCGACCTCAATGCGGGTCACCTCGGCGCGCTGCGACACCTTTGCCTCGGTCTTCGCGCCGCGCACCGCGGCAAGAACGTCGCACACTGCGGCGATGAGAGCCTCGCTGTCAACGCCATCCCTCGCCCCGGCGACGAGCGCTCCGGCATCGGGCCACGCCGCGACGTGGATGCTGCCGCTCTGCCACCACCC
>Ga0315899_10000518_pt1 | contig 46315 bp, 39 predicted proteins | sample LakEriMetagenome_2_FD_203518 | JGI IMG/M metagenome (GOLD analysis project Ga0315899, IMG submission 203518) | Freshwater fungal communities from buoy surface, Lake Erie, Ohio, United States - Buoy 4 MA112 | ecosystem: Environmental > Aquatic > Freshwater > Lake | place: USA: Lake Erie, Ohio...
TTGATTGAGGAGATTACTTCGCAGGCCCGTAAGAGCAAGTATGTGGATCAAGCGTCAGGTGTATCCGCACGATTTTCGTTATCCAACTATCGAACCATGGTAGCATCCGCTCGGCAGCGTGCTGTGTTGCTCAAAGAAGATATCGCGGTGCCTCGTGTGAGTGATTTAGGGCATCTGTATACATCTTCTTTGGGAAAGCTCGAAGTCGATTTGATGGGATCGCATCAAATGAGTGAAAGGAAGATACTCGATGCACTAATTGCTAATGCAATCAAAGTTGTCTTCGATCAGTACGTTGATCTACATGGAGCACAGCCGATCGCAGAAATCTTTAACAAGGGTGTAAGGATCGAGGTCGGAGATTTGTTACCGAGCAGTTACTATGCCGAAAAGCTCAAACATGTGCCGCCGGTCTGGGAGACCGCATTTGAAGTGAATGCGAGCTCGCATCCTGCGATCAGAGCAGCCTGTATTGAGTTCGTCTTGGCGGGCTTGTACAGCATGGACAAAATCAGTCGGGCTAGCAAACATGGCAAGGTAAGTTACGAAACATAAATGCAAGAGGTCCGACCACCATCGCAAATTTTGAAGTTGCGCAAACGAGGGATTTCAAACCAAGCTCGACAGCGTGCGCGAGCGATGGCTCAATTCCAACTCAGGCCTAAATCGCCAGAACCGGCAATGAATGGCTTCGCATGCGTTGCGAAACGTTATTAAGGGGTAACCTAGCAATAAATTTTCTCTAATCGTATTGTTTTAACGAAAACCCATCGTAAGCAATCAGTTGATTGTTCCGCGGAACTTTCGTTACTCGATGATTAAGAACTCGATGATTAAGAATACTCGAAGCGAAGATTCCTCTGCTCCGTTCCCCCAGAGATAGAATGACAATCTGCTCACACGCCTACAAGCTGTTGCTGGGCGTCGCCAAACTCTGTTGAGGCGATTCCCATCCGATTCATCAGTGACAAGTAGAAACTGCATAGCTTTCGTTCATTCTCGGGGCGATCACCATAATCCAACACCCGGCCCGTCTGCAAATTGCCGTTTAATCCGCCCAGAGTTAGGAGCGGTATGCGCGTGGATTCGTGTTTGCTTCCCGACCACATATTGTTAACGAACATGAGACACGAATGATCGAGCACGGTACCGGTGCCTTCCTGCATAGAATCAAGTCTCTGTGCAAGATACGCAAATTGCGAACAGTAATACGTCGTCACTCGCTCCCATTCATCCGACAAATCATCGTGCGACGCGAGATGGTGCGGCTTAGAAACATCCAAGAAAGGATAGAAAAGCCCAGAAATATCACGACATAAAAGAAGTGATGCAATTCTCGTCCTGTGCGTTTGAAATGCGAGCGCAATGATGTCGCACATTAGTTTCATATGCTCACGAATGTCCTCCGGCAATCCATTGTCAGGCCGCTTCATGGTGGCAACCATCTTGCCCTCTTGAACTCGATCCGATGCTTTCTCTACCGCGTTCCTCTGGCGTTCTACTCGCTTCTCAATTTCACGAACACTGGTCAGATATTCATCCAGTTTTGCTCGGTCGCTAGCGCTCGCATCTCTTTCAAGATCTTTCGCATCTTCCAAAATACGATCTAAAACCGATTTATTCCGTTGGCTTCCTCGATTCTCAAACAAACTGTCAAAGGCTAGTGACGGGTACACCTCCATTGGAACCGGGGAGGTCGCATTCTGCCATGATATGTGGGAGCTATAGGCCATTGAAAAATTGGTCTCATGGTATCCCGTTGTAGGTTGCTCACATCCTAGTACCAAACTGGGGACTATATCGTCTCCACCTATGGCATTGGCGATCGCTTGATCCACGCTGATGCCACCTCGCAATTCAGCCCCCTTCTTGAGAGCAGCTCCAGACAAAATATTACCTGTTTGACCAGGATGAATTCCGACTCCGGTCGCGTTCTTATTGAAGAGGCCATTGATAACATTAAGCTTCGACTTAAGAGGATCGAGTGGTTGCAAGCAACGGCTTAACTCCATCTCTTCACCTTGACCTTTGGCCCACCAATGATTTGGATGGATACCGCATGCCATAAACAACACTCCAAACCGCTGAGGCAGCGAACTGGCTCCGTTGGCATCATCAGATTCCCCCCAAACAGGAATCGACTCCAACCAAGGCAGCCCCGCCAAGACACCAGCTCCATGAAGCCAACGACGACGAGAAACCTTGTTGATTCGGCTTTCTTCGGTATTCATTATTCGAGTCCCTGTGGTTTGATAGATAGTAATCCGTCCAAAGTCTGGCGACTTCGGCTACGTTGAAAACTATCGAGCGGAGTTATTGGCTAATGGTTGACTGTCTTTTGCGCTTCCGCGTTTGTTTAAAAATTGCGGGCTCTCAATCAGGTATTCCAACGCAACTCGCACTCGATTGTTATTTTGCTTGAGCTGCTCCATCATTTCTTCAACCAATAAATCATCGGATACAACCAATGTCCGGCCAAGAGCATAAGCCACTAAATTCTCGCAGAAATTGCGTCGGAATTCCTCCATGCGAGTCGTGACGATGTAATCTCTCAGCCCAGCCCACCCTTCTGCCTCAGAGCCCTCTGGCATGGTAGCTGCCGATGAAATAGTTCGGCCTGCCAAGTCAGAATTTCGAGGCCTACCTATGGGATCAAACCCTTCGAGCAACAAACCAGCAGCATCAAAACGATTGTGACAAGCAGCACAACTGGGGTGTTCACGATGTCGTGCCAATACTTCACGCAGCGTAAGGTCCCCGGTATCGTGCTCTGAGTCTGGCAATTCCGGAACATTAGGTGGAGGTGGCGGTATCTTTTCACCCAAGAGTTTTCGAACAACCCAATATCCACGTTTAACCGGGCTTGTTCTTAGGCCAGGAGAGTTTTGAGTCAGAAAGACTCCCATCGTTAACATGCCACTTCTATTTGCTTTCGTTGCACCATCCAATCGCATCCATCGATTCTTGTCGAATACGTCCCCTGGCCATTTCATCCCGTAATACTTGGCCAAGGTGGGGTTAACTACAACATGATCTGACTTAATCAGCTCGTCTAGCGATCCATCGCGTTGCAATAAGTTCCAAAATGTTTCAATCGGCTCGCGAGCCATCGCAGTTCGAATTTCATCATCGAAGCTTGCGAATCGTTCGCGGTCGACACCGTTGTGGGATTCAAATCTGCGAAAGTCGAGCCAGTTGCCCAAGAACTCCTGGATCATACGTTTGGATCTTTCGTCGCTCAACATCCGCTGTGAGTGCTTTCGCAATGTTTCCGGCTCCGCGAGATTTCCTTTCTTAACCGATTCCATCAATTGCTCATCAGGCCCGCTTCCCCATAGGAAGAAACTCAACCGCGAGGCTAGCTCCAAATCCGATAAAGGTGTGCGACTGTCATCGGTAGTTTTCAAGTCCCAGCGGTATAGGAAATATGGTGACACAAGAATCGCCGCTAGCGTATCCTCCATGGCGGAACGATGATCTGCAGATGGTAACTTTCTCGACGATTGATAAAAGCCCCGCAATGACAATTCTTCCTCTTGAGTAAGCGATCTTCGAAACGCTTGAGATGCGAATTGCATTAGTGCATCCAATTGTTTTGGCTCATTCTCCACCAGCTCCTTCTCGATGCTACGAATTTGTCGATTCATGTCTGTAAAGTGATACTCAACCGCTTCGATAAGCTCAGGGGATGGCCTTCCACCCTTAATCTTTTCCAGAAAGACCTCGCCGAAGCGACGAATTTTATCCTCAGAGTTAGCGTCCTTATCTTCCGCTCGTACAAAATGAAATTGCGGCTCACGGATGAAGCTCGATTCGGCACGCTCGAACCAAATGAACCCCGCGTATTGACGAATGGGAGTTAGTGCAATTAATTCCAACTCTCGCCAGAGTTTATCGAGTTCCTCATTGCCTGCTTCATCCAGGATGAGATTGCATAGAGGCTGGTCATCTCGAAAGTAGCCCATCATGCTGTGGAACCCGGCACTGAGCAGTCGTCCTTTGCTCTCAATGTTACCTTCGTTAGCATAGTGTCGGCCACGTTCGACAATCATAAACGAATCAGGGAATAGTTCGCAGAATTTATCATACGATGACTTGATCGGCTCAAGATGATCTGCCAGATGATCTCGATCTCGTTCCAGCAAGATCGAGGGCTTGGATTTGTCGACTTTACTTTCGCTAGATGCCTTGTCAGCAGTTTGATCATCACTCAGCTCAAAGATGTCGTTGCGGCATGATTGTCGCAACTTCGCCACCTCTCTGTTTCGCCATAAGACAACCGTTTGGGAACCTTCGTGCAGTCCGCGGGTACCTTGCAGGCTGGGAACGACAGGTGCGAGCTTTTCTCGATACTCGGTGATGAACTTGCTAAGTGATCGCGCGGCACGGATCGCGTCGTTTTCCTCAGTACAAGATACGATTTCCGATTTCCATCGATCTACAACGACGGCCATTGGTCCGTATTCGTTAGATGAATCATTGATGGCCGATTGCACTTTCGCGAGGTATTTGGCGCTTAGCCCTCGACTTTTTGCGACGTCGTTAAGTGAGTTACCTGATTTCTCGATAGCCCAGCAACCGACAAAGTAGTCTGCCAATTTGGTGGGTTGTTTTTGGTAGAAATCCACAATTCGTTGTACGCAATACTTGTCACGATCGGTTTCTGTGACGACCGGATGAGGGGCGAATCGTATTCCATCGGGAACCAATAACATATGCTCTGAAACAAATCGAGCCGCATCAAGATACTTGCTCACCAAGGCCGGAGTCATGGTGAGTGACTCGGCAGAATTATCAAAGCCCGCTTCGTTTGCCGGGTCGATGGGAAACGAACTAGTTGGGCGGATATCTTGGCCAGTTATGTCCTCAATCGCATAGTTGAATTCGGCATGATTTAGCCGACGCATCGTAACGAGTCCAGGATCGCCTTTTCCTTCGTGAGCTTGTTCGACCCGAAAATGCTTGGTCCATTCTGCTAGTTTGCTGATCTCTTTTTCTGAAGGTCTTTCAGATTGTTCAGCTGGAGGCATGTCGCCAATGGTCACTCTGGAAACCAAGAACTGCCAGCTATTGAGCAGTTTCGCAACATGCGAAGGTTCGTAGAACTCCGTCACATCGAACTTTGCTTCTGGTTCTTCGCCACTGTGGCACGACTCGCAATGTTGCTTTAAAAACGGAACGATTGCTGCGTTAAACTCAATTTCCGAGTTTTTTTCGTTATGGGCATCCCTCGCCTCCTGTGAGTTAGCCTCGTTCGGTAAACCAAATAGGCCCCAAGCAGACATTGAGACCGCGATAACCAATGCTGCGATTCGGCGATTGAAAGCGTGTAGGAACATAGTTATCTCCAACGAGTCGTCGAGAGAGGGACTGTTTCTTAAGGGTAAGGGATTGCAAATTCGGTGGGATTGCAAATCAGGTAGGGAGGGGCGTTGTAGCTGGCAACTGAGGGGTATCGTGGACGCATTGCCATTAATGTATGGATCGAGGTAACTCAGCACTCCCCGATTATACTCAACAAAGCTAACGCGTGTCCAAATCGATCCGAATTATCGCTAGAGCCTTGGATTGATTTGTTCACATACGTCAAGTAGCGTTAGGCACATCGGGAAAAAAACCAAAGGGCTTCCCCCTTTTTCACTAATGCTTGTGGTGAAGAAAAATAGCCCTACAATGAGAGGCTGAGTATAGTAAATCCCTCTGCCAATCGAGACACCGTGATCGTTTTACTGACCAATGATTTGATGTTCCAATCCAAGGTGAGTGGTGCAGTCCGAAATGCTGGCAAGCAACTGGTTGTAGATCGATCTGTAGAACGTATCATCGAGCGAACTGATGCCAACGCCGTCAAACTGATTTTGATAGATTTGTCATTGCAAACGTTGGAATTAGAGTCGGCGGTAAAGTCGCTGCGCGACGAATTTGGTAACGCTTCTATTATGGCCTTTGGTGCCCACGTCGATGTTGCTCGACTAGAAGAAGCCAAGCGTGCTGGGGCGGACTCGGTGTTGACTCGTGGTCAATTTGATCGCGATTTGAACGAAATCGTAAAAACTGCGTAGCGACGAATTGAAAGGTTATGTAGCAATGGCGTGCTCATCAGGCGTCGCATCGGCAAATTCTATCTTAGTAGCGATTCGAACTGCGTTTGAAAGAGCTTCCGAAACACTTAGAGCCCCTGCACAATTCGCTTTTGTATTTGTGAGCGGCGATTCCCTCTCGGAAAAAATTTCGGATATTGTCGACCTCTGGCAAGATATCTCGGGCGGCATTCCATTTTTTGGCGGTTCAGCCGAAAGCGTCGTAGGGACTCGGATTGAAATCGAGGGTGGTTGTGCCGCATCAATTATGCTCGTTAACGAAATGGATGCATTGCCTAAGATCTACGAGCTCGAATGCATAAAAACTCCGGATGGCCCGTCTGTGATGGGATTGACCGAAGAACTGCTCTCTGAGCTGCAAGCAGGATTGATGGTGGTCGCGTGTCCAGTGAGCTTCTCTGTAGAATTGCTAGCATCGGCGATTGAGTATGAAAAGAATTCGCCCCGCGATGCCGTCGTACCTATTCTGGGTGGTTATTGTAGTAGCCAAGATTGGCAAAGCCCGAGCGTTATGTTTTGCGGAGATAGAGTTCTAACGCGCGGCGCTGCGGTTTTGACGTTGCCCCACAATTGGAAGTGGCAGACGATTATTTCTCAAGGGTGCCGTCCGATAGGAGAACCGCTAGTGATTACACAAATGGATGAACAAGCGATCGTGTCCCTGGGTGGTAAACCTGCTATGAAGCAATTGCGTGAGCTTTACGAAAAGCTTCCTACGCAGGAGCAAGAAATGGTCTCTAATTCGTTGATGGTCGGCAGAGCAATCAGCGAGTATAGCGAAACGTTTTCACACGGTGAGTTTTTGATTAGAGCAGTTCAAGGGATCGACCCATCGAACCAAGGACTCATTGTTACTGATCGCTTTCAAGTAGGACAAACCATCAGGTTTCATGTACGTGACGCGGCAGCAGCGACAGCAGATCTACAGCATTTGCTTGGTGTATTCCGCGATTCAGAGGACCCGCCAGCGGGTGCTTTGTTGTTTACCTGTAATGGCCGCGGCTCACGAATGTTCGATGTGGAAAGCCACGACGCAGCGGCGATCGACAGCTACCTACCTAATTTGCCATTAACTGGTATATTTGCAGCCGGTGAGTTTGGTCCCATCGCCAATCAAAACTTGGTCCATGGATTCACAGCTATACTTCATCTGCTAAAGAAAGAGGCTGACGATGATTCGTCATCCTAAATTACGGCGATAATGCCTGCACGACACAGTCCATCAAGACTGCGATCTAATACACCCCAGGGACGGGACTTGATTTAGCCACGGATGGCATTTTTTTGTCTATGTCTTGTCTATTACCGATTTTATCGGCCACTCGAAAGAGCTTCCTTCTGAAGGTAAGCGGATTGCGCCAAAAGCTCAACTTGGTAACGCATCAAGTCTATTTCTGCGTTGAGTTGGCCCATTCGATTGCGACGTGCGGATTGTTCAATTTGGATCGCAGACTGATGCAACAAATCAATACCACGTAGCTTGGCGCTTGATTTCAATCGATAGGCGATGCTTGCCACCGCCATGGCATCCTGACGCTTGGTTTGGCGATCTAACGACACCATATCATCTTGAAGCTCTTGAATAAAAGACTCCAATTCATCAAACGCTGCATCGACGTCACCACCATGCTGGCAGATGAGGTAATCGAATTCTGCAAATCTTGTACTAGAGCCGCTCATAAAAATACCCGAACCAAAAGCTTGTAACGAATATGAACTGGGAAAAGTTAGATTACGAACTACCTGCGAGTGTTCTTGGAGAAAGTTTGTGGCAAGATTTATCAAACAGGCAATCGTTATTGGCTGCATATTCGTTACAACACTAACGATGTCCCCTGTTCGCTAAACTTTTACAGCCTCGCATGGCTTTTGACCTCTCACTTTCATTTTCCTCAAAAACGGTCTTAGACCAACGCCTGAGCAAGCTCATGAATTCTAGCTTTCCACTTATTACTACGCTTGTAGACGGCTACAACCTAATGTTGGGTAGTGTTGTTAGCCCCGATGCAAAGGCCAAACGAAACTTGCACGATTCGCGGCACTACTTCCTGCGATGGCTTGAAAGTAAACTGGAACCGCATCAGAGATCGAGTGTTTGCGTCGTATTCGACACCTCGCGAACATCTCACCAAGATCAGCAGTCGATGTTTCATGGCATCCGAATCATCTACTCGACGTCACACCTTTCAGCTGACGAGTGTATTCAGCAGTTAATTAGGGAGCATACTAGTCCGCAGAAGTTAACAGTCGTTTCATCCGATCATCAAATCCAACGCACCGCGAAAGCCCGAGGCGCGACCTCAATCGATTCCGAGATCTGGATGGAATCACTGAACTCTCCGAAGCACCGAAGCGATCGAGGTAATGCTTCAGAGGAGGCGGGCGCAGAAAAGCCGGACGGACAGATTGATACCAAAAAGTGGCTGGACGAATTCGGATATTAATCAATCCGGAACTGCAATGTTATTCATCAACGACCGAACTGTCGAGATTCTATCGAAAGTGCCGCAATTCGAAGATTGTAATCATTTTACCGGCTACTTGGTCAACAAGTACCCGATGGCAAAGATACCGCCAGCTAGCGCCATGCATATGGGCAAAGTTAAAATCCATGCTAACGCAATCTTCTTAACTGTTGCGGATTGAATCCCGCTCTTGTTCGCAGCCATCGTGCCCGCTACGCCACTCGAAAGCACGTGGGTCGTACTTACTGGAAGCTTGTAGTAAGTTGCCAAGCAGATCGTGATCGCGGCGATCAATTCGGCCGTCATACCTTGAGCATAAGTCAGGTGTGTTTTTCCAATCTTCTCAGCAACCGTTACAACGATTCGCTTGTAGCCAATCATTGTGCCTATTCCCAGACACAAAGCAGTCATCACAACAACCCAGACAGGAACAAACTGAATCGCGCTATCCAGTACTTTAATCTCGGCCTTTGTACCCGCAACAACTTGCTTTTCCGCGTCCTTTGGATTTGCCACCTTAAGCTTGCTCAGCCTAGTGATAGACTGCCGAACCAACCATCGATCATCGGCTGCTAACTCCGAGAACGAATTCAATCCTGCTAGTTTCGTATCGAGGATATCGAAGTCGATTGGCTTTTCCTTTTTAGCAGCATCTGAGCGAAGCTTTTCCATTTCCGCTTCTGGCAGTCGATCTCGAATGGCATGTACCGCTTCGAGAACCTTGGCCGGAGCAACGCTCTTTTCGTTGGGATGAAGAGCGTAGAGCGATGGCATAAATCCAATAAGAACCAACATGAGGAGTCCCATCCCTTTTTGACCATCATTCGAACCGTGAAAGAAACTAACTCCTCCGCACGTCAGTCGAATGGCCCATTTGATCCATCCCGGTGGCTCGTCGCCGTCGACAGGTGGTTCGTAGAGACGTGGCTGCCGAATCAAATACTTCATCAACAATAGCAAACCGCCCGCTGAGACGAATCCAACAACTGGTGACAAAAGCAACGCCAATCCAGTATCAGTCGCTTTATCCCATCGCACACCCGATAAATCGCCACTGCTAATTAAACCGTGAGCAATACCGACCCCGATAATCGATCCAATCAACGTATGTGAGCTCGAGACGGGCAAGCCAACATACCATGTACCTAGGTTCCAGATCACCGACGCGGATAGCATGGCGATTACCATCACCAACGCGAGCTGCGGTGAACTATCGACTAGTTTTTCTACCGGCAGCAAATTGACGATTCCAAATGCGAGTCCAGTACCACCGAGCAACACCCCTAGAAAATTCAAGAAACCAGAATACACGACCGCGTGATTTGGTTTCATGCTTCGGGTGTAGATCACGGTTGTAACAGCGTTCGCAGTATCATGAAAACCGTTGATAAACTCAAACCCAAACGCGATTAGCAAAGCAACAAACAAAAAGACCAACGATAAGACCGGAAGCTGCGACGCTGTTTCCCAAAAGGACATAAAAATTCTCTACTACAACGATGGGCAGGATTGGCACCTCACTTTGAAATGACTCCAATCGCTATCCGCGGACGCCGCAGATCGTAAACGAAATGCCATTCGTGTCTATCGCCTCCCGCCACCCTCCCCCCCAAAAAACATTAAGAAATGGTTAAGATTTCAAAAACAGGCGATTTCCCCAATGTTTAGAGGGGTTCGGACCGCCCCTCGTCCACAGTCATGACCAATTGTCTTTGATCCCCCATCACAAAAACGCACGGCATTTGGGCCGTGTTTTTTGACTTATCAAATCCAGTGTACAATTCGCCGTCACCCGTACCTTCACATAAATCGTTACTTCAATGACTCACACATACTCAGGTATCATTCCACCTCTCGTTACGCCATTAAAGTCGAGGGATGAAATCGATCACCTCGGGTTAGAACGGCTGGTAAACCACGTTATTTCTGGAGGAGTACACGGGATTTTTATCCTCGGAACCACAGGCGAGGCACCCAGTCTTAGCTACAGACTCAGACGTGAGTTGATTTCGCTAGTGACCAAACAAGTCGCAGGCCGAATTCCGGTGTTGGTGGGAGTGACTGACACCTCCTATATCGAAACGGTCGAGCTCGCGCGGTATGCACACAAGTCCGGGGCGGATGCGGTCGTTCTGTCGACTCCCTATTACTTCCCAGCGGGACAAACCGAGTTACTTAGCTACATGGAGCATTTGCTCGTTGATTTGCCATTGCCACTTGTTATATACAACATGCCAAGCTTGACTAAAGTTTGGTTCGAGATTGATACAATCCTAAAGTTGGCTCAAAACCCTCGCATTATCGGGATCAAAGATAGCAGCGGTGATTTGAATTACTTTGAACAAGCGACTGCACTGAAAAGAATCCGTCCTGATTGGTTCGTTATGATGGGGCCGGAAGCCATGCTAATACCTGCTCTCGAAAAAGGTGGAGATGGTGGTGTTAACGGTGGGGCCAATGTGATGCCACAGCTCTTTGTCGAGTGTTATAAAGCCCATCAAGCTGGCAATTTGAATCGAGCGGCTGAGCTTAACGCTCTCATTCAAACGTGGCAGTACGTGTACGATATTGGCAAATATGCCTCGAGGCATATAAAAGCCACCAAATGCAGTTTATCTATTCTCGGTATATGTGATGATTTTATGGCAGAGCCGTTTAATCGATTCCATCTACCTGAGCGAACTCGAGTTGACGGAATTCTCAAATCCGTACTAGAAGAATTAAAAGGTCTCTTGTCGTGATAAGCTGGCATAAGCTTGCGAGGATTGCCGTTATTGCAATCTATCTCCTTTCTTGGAGACATGTCCATTTTACCGTGGCCATGGCTCAAACATCTAGCGAGCAGATAACAACGCAGGTCTTATCGCCGCTTCCCTATAACAACCCAGGTCTCGTTGTTGACCTGGGGGTTGGTCTTTGGGCATGGCCTATTCCATGGGATGTCGATCAAGACGGCGATTTTGATCTGATCGTATCTTGCCCAGATAAACCCTCCAACGGCATTTGGTTTTTTGAGAATCAACAGGGCGATACCAAGCTCCCGGTTTTTCAACCTGCAAAAAAATGGAGTTCAACGGTTCACTACGTTATGCCTAGTTACGTCGATGAAGGAATACGCGTCCTTTCACCCGGTATCGAATACGATCAATTTGTTACTATGGGTACTACTTCCAAGAAAATGTTACCCATTGATCCCAAGTTTCACCAACCGCTCGGTACGCAGCCCAAGGGACCAAAGGTTCGCCACAATCAATGGCGTTTCGTCGATTTTAATGGAGACGGCGTGCTCGATTTATCCGTTGGGATCGAAGACTGGAGCTTCTACGGTTGGGACGATGCATGGGACACAGACGGTAATTGGACCAACGGACCTCTTCACGGTTGGATTTATGTCTTTATCAACCGAGGTAGCGACAATGAGCCTAGTTATCAATCGCCATTTCGGGTTCAAGCGAACGGGAATGATATTGATATATTCGGGTGCCCATCTCAAAACTTTGGGGACTTTGACAACGATGAAGACCTCGACTTGATTTGCGGCGAGTTTCTCGATGGCTTTACCTTTTTTGAGAACATAGGAAACCGTCAAACACCCGTGTACGCTACGGGTGTCGGGATTAAAACTCGAGACGGTCTGCCACTTAAGATGGATCTGCAGATGATTGTACCCGTCGCTTTTGATTGGGATCGCGATAGTGATCTAGATCTAATTGTAGGGGACGAGGATGGGCGAGTCGCATTGGTAGAAAACGTAGGAATAGTTGGCGGGCAGCCCGTGTTTGAGAAGCCCGTTTACTTTCAGCAATACGCCGATACGCTCAAGTGTGGAGCACTCGCGACGCCAGTCGGAACGGATTGGGACGACGACGGAGACGAGGATATACTATGCGGTAATACCGCTGGATACATAGAGTTCTTTGAGAATCTTAGCGGCCCGGGAGTTTCTATGCCGACGTGGGCACGCCCCGTTCGCCTGAAGGCCGATGGACAACTGTTCCGAGTTATGGCGGGGCCGAACGGGAGTATCCAAGGCCCCGCCGAAGCCAAATGGGGATACACGACATTAAGCGTCGCCGACTGGGACAACGATGGACTCAAGGACATTGTGTTTAACTCGATATTGGGGCGAGTCTCTTGGATGAAGAATATCGGCGTAACGGGATCACCGCAGCTTTCTTCACCGATGCCAATCGAAGTCGAGTGGAAACCATCACAACCGAATTTGGCCTGGGGGTGGCTCAAGCCGGCGGGTAAGGAATTGTTAACGCAATGGCGAACGACTCCAGTTGTATTGGATGCCAATCAGGATGGTCTAAATGACCTAGTCATGTTAGATCAAGAAGGTTTTTTAGCTGTTTTCGATCGATTCGAAGAAGAGGGCACGTTGAAGTTGCGAAATCCTGAACGCCGTTTTCTTGAACAATCCGGTGCGCCTATGCGACTAAATTCCGGCAATGCGGGTAAAAGTGGTAGACGTAAAATCAGTATTACGGATTGGGACGGCGACGGCCGTTTTGACTTGCTGCTTAATTCAGCCAATGCAGATCTTTGGGTTCAAACGGGAGAACAATCGGGATCGTGGATCATGAAGCATATTGGCCCGCTCAATGATCGAAACATCGAGGGGCATGACGTGAGTCCCACGACAGTAGATTTCGACGGAGATGGCATACGAGACTTCTTGGGAGGTGCCGAAGACGGCAGACTCTATTTTTTAAAGAATACCCGCAGTCAATAAGACGGTGAAATGGCTCGTCGTACTGAGCACCGGGACTTTCGCCGTTGCTGAGAATTTGAGAAGATACACGAGTTATCGCTCCTGCGTTTCCCCAAACTAACCAATATGACTATCTATTTCTCCCGAGGATCCAAAACCTCGATTCTCGGCCATCAAGACTATCACGACGCTATCGAGGCGACTTTGGCCGCACGAGGCCCCGTTCGAAAAGTCCTGGCAGTGCCCCCAGACCATACGCGACTCGACTCGCAAGCGGGTCCAATTATGCATGCCATTTTGGATCAGTTGGGGCAATCACTGACCGATGTAATGCCTGCACTGGGGACCCATTCTGCTATGAACGAAGAGGAGTTGACCAAGATGTTTGGCGACTTCCCTCGCGATTTAATTCGTGTTCATGATTACAGAAATGATGTTGATACTCTCGGCTATGTCGATGCGGATTTTGTCTCTGATGCTACTGAAGGCTGCTATCGCGAGCCGTGGCCTGCACAAGTAAACAAAATGATTTCACGAGGGAATCATGATCTGATTTTGTCGGTGGGCCAAGTCGTGCCTCACGAAGTGATTGGAATGGCCAACTATACGAAGAATATATTTGTCGGGACTGGGGGTAATGCTGGTATCGATGGCAGTCATTATCTGAGCGCCCTGTACGGGATGGAACGCATCATGGGGCGATGCGATACACCGCTGCGTAAGATTCTAAACCGAGCAGCCGATCTGTTCACAAAAAATCGACCGATTGTTTATATGCTCACTGTTGTTGAGTCGACCCGGGAGCATGGACCTGTTGTGAGAGGGCTTTACTCGGGGGACGACCACAACGTTTTTACTTTGGCGGGTGAATTGGCTGCACAAGTAAACTGTTTTCGGATCGAACGAGCCCCCAAGACGATTGTTGTTTGGATGGATCCGTCCAAGTACAAAAAGACATGGGTTGCCAATAAGTCGATCTACCGAACGCGTATGGCGATCGCAGACGGCGGTCGATTGGTCGTTATCGCACCTGGAGTAGCCCGTTTCGGAGAACACGATGATGTTGATGGTTTGATTCGCAAATATGGATATCGAACGACCCCGGAGGTTGTCGACATGGTCGCGAAGAATGCTGATCTTCGAGCCAATCTATCCACTGCAGCTCACTTGATTCATGCTTCACCGGAAAATCGATTCCGCGTTGAATACTGCACGGACAAACTTACCGCGAGAGAACTCGAATCGGTCGGATACTTCAAAGGATCACCTGATGATGCCATGCAGGAATACAATATACAAGAGATAAGCGACGGGTGGCATACGAGTCGGAGCGGAGAAGAGTTTTACTTTATTCGTAACGCGGGCCTCGGACTTTGGATGCATAGAAATCATCCACATGCCTTCTAAATTGGGGCACCATTACGGCCTATCACCCTTTAGCCATCTTAATTACAGAACGTACCAATCGTGTTTGAAGCAAAGAATACTCAGCGTGCCATTGTTCGAATTGGATACGATGGCCGGGTTTACAAACTGTTCCAAGGACCAGATGCCAAAAAGCGGTTTGAGACTGAGTGCCGTACATTGCTATTTCTTGAGGACAGAAAATGTCCGTTTGTTCCGAGATTACTGGATTGCACTCCAGACAAACTCGAGATCGTTACCTCCAATTGCGGGGCCCGTGTTGAGCATATGGGGGACGAGCGCATAAAGGAGATTTTTGCCGAGTTGGAATCGTATGGTGTCAAGCACGACGATCCCTTTTTGAGAAACATCACTTACCGGGCTACCGATGGTAGATTTTGCGTTATCGATTTTGAGTTCTCCACAATTTTGGACGCCTCGGAGACTTTACAAAACCATGGCGAATCCGAACTCGTAGCAAAAGAGAACCCGAGGGATATCCAATGGAGCGCCATGACCCACGTTGGCAAAGTTCGCCCCAATAACGAAGATCGATTTCTCGCAATGTTGGTTGATAAACGTGGTGTTCGCTATCTTGGGAAACAAGGTGGCATGAATACCAAAGATGCTGATTTACTATTTGCTGTTGCGGATGGAATGGGAGGAGAGCGTTCTGGTGAGTTAGCTGGTAAGATTGCAATCGACAATATCACGCAGATACTCCCTCAAGCCTATTTGAATTGCGATCAGCATTTAGAAGACTCAGGGCTAGACATCCTCAAGCAACTGTATTCTGCGGTACATCGCGAACTGGTAAAGTTGGGATCGTACGACCCGTTGTGCCTCAATATGGGATCAACATTGACCATGGTTTGGATTCGTCGATCGCTGGTGTTGTTTGCCCACGTCGGAGACTCTCGTTTGTACCGACTCGGCAAAGCCGAGAAAGACGGCCGTCGATTGATTCAAGTTAGCGAGGATCACACGTTTGTCGGTTGGTTAAAGCGTTCAGGTAAAATCAATGAGCGTGAGGCACGGTTTCACCCTCGGAAAAACGTTTTGGCTAAGGCTCTTGGCGCCGGAAATCAGTTTGCGGAACCTCAAGTGGGATCCTTTGTACTCGAACCTGGCGAGTCACTTGTTTTGTGCACCGATGGAATAATAGAGGGGCTATGGGATCGAGCGATTGAGGAGCTTGTTCTATATCCCGACTCAGAATCAGCAGGAGTCACTCCAGCGCAGCGACTTGTTATGTCCGCTGTAGACGAGTCTGGCAAGGACAATACGACTGCTGTGGTGATTCAGTCATAACAGCGGGATTTTGGATTTTGGAGCCTTGTCCAAATCGTGATTCGCTGCATCTTGGACGTATCGTGGTACTGCGTACCCTGGTAGTCTCTCCTGTAGATACTGCATCAACTCGATGCCTCGTTCGACAGGCACGTTAAAGTGGGCCGCACCTGTTACGGTATCGAGCTGATTGAGGTAATAGGGAGTGATATGGATATCTACAAGTCGTTCGCAGAGGGCTACGAGGGCTGCCCCATCGTCGTTTACCCCTCTTAGCAAGACTGCTTGATTAAGCAGAGTAGCCCCTGATTGTCTCAACCTCACAACCGCTTCCGCCACCTGCTTATCGATTTCACGAGCGTGGTTTATGTGTAGGACAACCCATTTTGCCAACCGTGTTTGCTCAAGAATTTCGCACAGTTCGGACGTAACACGCTGCGGGATCACCACTGGCATTCGGGTGTGGATTCTCAATCGTTTGACGTGCGGTACTTGCTCAATCCGTTGTATTAACTCAGCAAGCAGGGAATCGACAACGGTGAGAGGATCGCCGCCTGAGAGAATGACTTCTGAAATTGTGGAGTCATTCTCGATGTATGCCAATGATGTTTCCCATTGCTGCATGCTTTTGGGAGCTGTTTGGTAGGGATAGTGGCGACGAAAGCAATAACGGCAATGAATGCCACATGCACCACTAGTGATTAAAAGAACTCGACCGTGATACTTGTGAATGAGTCCGGGAGCGGCTTGAAATCGAGAGTCACCGACTGGATCTTCCGAGAACCCTATGGGGTTAGTATTCTCTGCATACTGAGGTGCAACTTGAAGCAATAATGGGTCCGATGGATTCCCCTTTTCGATTCGGCTCAAGTACTCTAACGGAACAAATACTGGAAAGCTTGGTAAGGTTAACCATTTGACTTCGTCAGCATCGAGTCCCAAAGCAAGTGACAGATGATGCGAGTCTCGAATCGCTTTCTTCATCGACTCTTGCCAAGAAACCGGTCTTGCAGATCCTTTGTGAAGGGCCTCCGTTATGCCCATGATGCTATCGGCCATGAAACATTTCAGGAGGCCGTTTGCCGATACGATGCTCGTTGTACAAGAAAATCAGTCCGGCTACGATCACAGGTAAAAAGTAGTAAACGATTCGAAAGAGAATTACAGCAGCGAAGACTTCTGCGCTGACGGCATGTGGCAAGAATCCTAAGAGTACCCCTTCGAGGATTCCATAGCCGCCAGGAACGTGCGAAATCACAGCACCGATCTGAGCGGTGATATACGCAATCAGAACGGTCGAGAAATTGATTTGATCTTGGCCAGGCCCGATGATGTCCGGGGGCATGAGCGAATATAGTACTGTGCTCGCAAGCAGGAAGTCTCCGGCTGAAACGCAAAGCTGCATCAACGACAACTTAAATGGTGGTAACGCAACCTCGAAGTCTCGAAATCGGATTGGCTTTCGAACGATAAGGCAAGAGAGCAAGTAACCAGCGACACACGATAGAAAGATGTATCCCCAAGTGTTGGGAGACAATTGCAACATCTCGAGCGTCTTTTCCGGCAGCCTAATAGGTAGCACAACGAAAGCAACGCCCGCCAAAAGAAATAGCCCCAACCAAAACGTGATAGATAGGATCGAAACGAACGCGATGATTTCCAGAAGCGAGAACCCCCAACTGGAGTAGAGCCGGTAACGAACCGCATTTCCTCCTAGTAACCATCCAAAAACGTTGCCACATGCATATCCAACCACAGCCCCAGCCATAATCTTGGACATGGAAAGCTTCTTTTTTAGATGTCGTACAGCGATCCAGTCGTAACCGGTCAAAACCAAATAGTTAAGAACCGTTAACAAGATCGCGATGGCAAAGTGATACCAAGGGATATTGCCGATGGCCAGTTTCAGTTTTTCTAGCGTAACATCCTGAGCTTGCAGTTTATTCTTAACGAACCAAATTGCAAAAAACATGATCGCCAGAATGGCGGTTATCTTGGCAGACTCGCCGAGCCGGCTAACGACACGCCCGGAAGAACTTTGAGGAATGCCCCCTGTCGGAGGATCGGAGGGTTTTATGTCTGACAACGAGTTTCCTGCAGAATCAGTAGGTTTAGGAGCAAACAAAATGGACGATTTCCCGGTCTGTTAAGTTACGCAAAACAGGCTGACTTTGGTAGCTCAAACGAAAATGCCGTTTAAGAAGACTTGTGGGGCCGATAGGACTAACAAGCGTGAAAAATGCCCGTTACCCTCGATCTTCAGATTAGTTTTCGGTTCTGCCATGACCATTCTCAAATTAAATCTTCGCGTGGTATTTTGCCTCGGGATGTCTTTCTTTGCTCCCGCAGCCCTGTGGGGTCAGTATGCACCCAATATTGTCGTGCCAGGCACTGGTACGCAAGTGACGCAGGTTGGGGACGATTTTGAGGATGAGGCGTGGTCCTTTGTTTTCAACAACCCGAAGAGCACCGAAGATATTGACGAAAATCAGCGTCAACCACTCGGGCAATCCACCAACAAACGCTGGTACGAAGGGGCGAAACGGGGACATCCTGATATTGTACAGCGGGTGCCAACTCCCGAAGGGGGGCTGGAGGGGAGCACCGGATCGCTCCTCCTGAAATCCTTGTACACTGGCATCCCAAACCGGCCTAGCCGCAAGATGCACCAAGACGATTTCATCTGCAACGTCCAGTATAGAATCGGCGGAACGGTTCCTGTGGCCCAATCACCCAATATGACGACACGGGTTTACCTACCCCCAATGGAGGAGTGGGAAAAAAGAAACGGCCCTCACTTCGCCTTCCGAGCGGCCGTCGAAACAACCATAACCGAAACCAAAAACCAGTTCCTATTCTCGAGCAAAGAGAAAAAGGACGAGATCTATTGGCCTGGATTGTTTATCGTTCGCGATTCGAAGAAGGTCGACGGACAAATGGTTCCCTACGCCCACTTCCGAGTTCGCGCCGACCGTCGAGGGGGTGACTTTATGGGACCAGAGATTTCGACCATGGGGTGGTGGACTCTAGGCATCTCGTTCACACCAGATGGCTTGGTACATTACTTCGCGAAGCCTGGCGTCGAAGAACTAACGCGAGAGGATTACATCGCCACGGCCATGCCCTACGGATACAAAGCCGAAGAGGTGAGATCATTCTTCTACAATGTCGTGAATGGTGACAACGGAAAAGATTGGACCACCGACTGGATTGTTGATGATCCCAAGTTCTATGTCATCAAAAACGAACGGATGGCTAAGCGTAACTAGGTGTCATACAGAGTTACTCACCAGAAAGCGTAATCGGAATCTGAACAATGCTGCGTTCCCGTAGCACGCTCAAGATGACTTGATCACCGGGATGCTTCGATTCGATTACACTGAGTAAGTCATCCGCTTTTTTGACACGCTTTTCATCGATTCCAACGATAATGTCTGCTTGGGTGTGATCTGCGAACTCCATAGTCAACCCAAGCCGATTTTTCTTGCGTCCCATCTTAGATCCGCGCACACCAGCTTTCTCTGCAGGTCCGTTCGGAGTCATGTTTACCACTAACAACCCTCGATCCATTTCGAAGACTTGTAAAATTCCGATCGTCGGCCGGATGACCCGTCCTGTTTCGATCAACTGATCTACAACTCTCTTGATGGTGTTAACAGGAATCGCGAAGCCGATCCCGGCGCTGTCTCCACTACGCGTCGCAATGGCTGTATTCATGCCAATCAACTCGCCGCGGGTGTTGAGAAGCGGGCCTCCCGAGTTGCCTTGATTCAATGCCGCGTCAATTTGAACGATCGAGTGAATCTTGCGTCCCGTCTTGGCGGTGATCTGTCGGTTGAGACTGCTTATGATTCCCGTGGTCATGGTGCGCTCGAGACCAAACGGATTGCCTATGGCGACTATGTGCTGCCCAACTTTCAAATTGCTGGAATCCCCTATCATGATGGGAAAAAGAGATTCGATCGGGGCGTTAATCTTCACAACTGCAATATCGTTATGTGGATCTTGGCCTACCAAACTGGCAGAATAAACCTCTCCATTAAAGAGGGTTACACTTATCTTTTGCGAATCACTAACGACGTGGTGATTGGTGAGAATGTGCCCGTTCTGGTCGATAACAATGCCGCTACCGTTGCCCGCGATTTCGGTTGCTAAGAGCAGGGTTTCCGGGCGGACTGCAGTCGTCGAAATGTTGACGACCCCTCGGTTGGCGGCTTCGTAAATCGAAACATGAAGCGCCTCTTCCGGACTTGAAGGAACAAAGCCATCTGCAGATACGGAGTAGGGATTGACCAATTCGAGCCCACGATCCGGCTGCGGTGTCGCAATTGCGTGCCCCAATTTGATGGCATTGGGAAGAAAGGCCCCCAACAGCATTCCAAATAAAATTAAACCAATTCCAGCGAACGATTTCCGAGTCATGCCGACAATCCGTTGAAAAATAAGCCAATCCGAGAAACAACGCCTCTCGATGGAATCGAGCTCCTTTGGTATCAATTTACCTCTGATTTTGGCAACCCGCTTTTAAGAAATTTTTGAACATTATGACCGTTCGTACCCGTTTTGCCCCCAGCCCCACCGGTTATCTCCACATTGGCGGAGTTCGGACCGCTCTGTTCAACTATTTGCTGGCTAAACAAGCAGGGGGCCAATTCTTGCTCCGTATCGACGACACGGACCAAAATCGCAATGTTGAGGCGGCACTTAAACCGATTCTAGACGGGTTTCGATGGCTCGGTTTGGATTGGGATGAAGGCCCCGGTGTCGATGGTCCCTATGCTCCCTACTACCAATCGCAGCGTCTCGAACGATACCAAGCCGCTGTTCTAAAGCTGATCGAATCCGGTGCGGCTTACTATGATTTTGCGACCACGGACGAGTTGGCTCAGCAGCGTGCTGCAGCCGAGGCGGCGGGTAAGACGTTCCTGTACGATCGAACGTGGATGGCTGACACGCCAGAGAAAATTGCTCAGTATAAAGCCGAGGGTCGCGAAGCTGTCGTCCGTCTTAAAATGCCGCGCGAAGGTAGTTGCCAATTCGAAGATCGTATTCGTGGCGATTGTTCGTTCGAATGGAAAGACGAACAAGATCACGTGATTCAACGTGCGGACGGCACATGTCTTTATCACTTGGCAAGCGTTGTTGACGATTACGACTTTCAAATCACTCACGTCGTGAGAGCGGTCGAGCATTTGCCTAACACCCCTCGACAGATTTTTATTGCGACCTCTCTAGGTTACCAGTTACCAATTTACGCACACCTGCCCTTTGTTGCCGAACCAGGTGGAACCGCCAAGCTTAGTAAGAGAAAACTGGACAAGTATCTCAAACAAAAAGATTTTGCGGCTCTCAATCAACTCGGAGCTACCGTAGCTGCGCGAGCGAAGATGGAAACGACGCCAGAGACATTTAACCCAGTTGTCGTGGACTTCTATCGTGAAGTGGGTTTCTTGCCTGCTGCGATTTTGAACTATTTGTTGCTTCTGGGGTGGTCTCTGGATGACAGCACGGAGCACTTTACACTCGAAGATGCCATCAAAAACTTTTCTCTCGAACGAGTTAACAAATCTCCTGCATCATTCGATCCACAGAAATTAGTCGCATTTCAAACCCGATGGATGAACGACCTTGATCTGAAGAAAAAGGTAGCCATGGTGTTGCCTTATCTCCAAAAAGCTGGCTGGGTTTCCCAGCCACCTCCATGTGAAATCGCCGAAACGCTGACCGCCATACTCAAGGCGGCTGGCGATCGAATCAAAGTCGCAGGTGACATACTGCAATTCGATGAATTGTTTTCCTCAGATGATCAATTTCCGCTCGACGAAGCCGGCTTTGAAAAGAAGCTTAAAGCAGACAAGGACGTGTGTGAAGCAGTCCGCGAATTTTGCGATGCCATAAGAAATGCGGAGTCGACAGAACAGACAATCTTCGAGCCTACTCTAAAAGCTTTTGTGGAATCGAAAGGTATCAAGCTCGGAAACTTTATGGCTGGGATGCGGATTGCTTTGACCGGCAAGATGTCAGGTCTCACTATTTTTGATTACCTCACCATCTTTGGTAAAGATCGATCGATCCAACGAATCCAAAGAGTCTTAGCCTTGGTTTAATGATTGGTGGGGACCTAGTTAATTCCAATTAACCGAAGTCTCGCCAGACTTCGGATTAGCATCAGATTCTTTGCGGTGTTGATCCCTTGTGACCGTCCCGCCTGCTTCGGTCTTTGGCTGTTCTATTTTGGTTGTTCGCCTTGGCTGGCAATCGGCGCTAACTTCTCAAGAAGTTTATGGCTGCCGTCGTCCAAACCGCGGCCAGGATCGAAAAGAGGGCTGCTACGACAAATATCCACGCCTTTCTTGAGCCGCGGGCTGGGAAGATTCCGCTGGTTTCGTAGCCTACAGGCGCCGCATAGCGTTCTCGCATTTCCTCTTCTTCGAAGAGTGCCGCCGTTGCCGCCTCAAGCAACCCGAATTGAATTGAGAATTCTAAGATGCCGAACAGCATATGCCGTCGACCCATCGCATCCACCCCGATGCCCTCGAAGAACCAAACCTGCTTGCCAAATGTGTTTTCAGATTCTTCAACATACTCTACGCACCGCAAGTTCTCAATGCGTGATTGCTCTGGGCAAAATTCGCGACGAAGCAAGCAGCTGTGTGCATGCTCCGAAACCGCTTGCCAAATTTGCCTAGAAAACTGAATCTTTGGTGCGTCTGGAGTCATGCCTCGAATCCTTCGACTATGGGAGTCTCGTAAGCCTTAGAGCCCCCGACGGTAAAAATCATCAATTCATTGTAGTTTTCTGGCAAGCGTGTGGTGAGTACGGAATGGTACGATTTTGACATTTTTTTAAGAATTGTAAGTACGGCTTTCCAGATAGGTTTTTGAGAGGTTAGGCTACTCGTATGTTTGAAAGAAAGAGCTTTAAGTGGCCGATCTTTTTGGCCGTAATTATGATCGTTTTGATCGTCGGTTTGACGGTCGCTTGGATTATTATCAACGTTTTTGGGGCGGTGACCAACGAACGTCCCGCCCTTTATTGGACGCTGCTCGCCGTCGGTTCGGTCATGTTTGCATTGGTGCTCACGGGTGTCATTGTCTATTTGGTGTGGAGTATCCAGCAAATCGACCTCAACAGACGTCAAAGCAATTTCTTGGATGCTGTAACACATGAACTCAAAAGCCCCATTGCCTCCCTCAAACTATACCTGCAAACACTGAATCGTCGATCACTGCCAGATGAACAGCGGATTCAGTTTTATTCTTCCATGATGGAGGATGTCGAGCGATTGGACCGAACTATTTCTCAATTGCTCGAAGTCGCAAAACTACAACAAGATCGGTCGCTTCAAGACGAACCTGAGTGGATTCGTGTGGATGATATTGTTAACGAGATATCGAAAAAGTTGTGCGATGAGCATACCTTTGATCCAACGGATTTACACCTCGATGTCCCCCCGTGCGAGCTTAACGCCTTGAGATCTGACGTGGAGATCTTGGTTCGAAATCTGTTGGACAACGCCATCAAGTATGCAGGCTCCCCCCCAAAAATCTCCATCATCGGAACGATTTCTCGCGATGAAAAAGAACTCAGGCTCGTTTTTCAAGATAACGGCAACGGGATCCCTCGTCATTTGAGACGTGCTATCTTTAAGCGATTCTATCGTGTTGGCAATGAACTAGAACGTAGAAAGCCAGGAACAGGACTAGGGCTGTTTCTCGTCCGTTCCTTCGTAAAACGGATGGGAGGCTCCATTCAAGTAGACGACTCCTCGAAAGAGCGAGGCTCAAAGTTCGTAGTTCAGATCCCCAACATTCGCATACCATCCTCTCTACAACCAGGAACCTGATCACCATGTTAACGTCATCAGCGATTTATCGAATCGGACTATTCTTCACGATCATTCTCACCTCGAGCGGGGCATTGTTCTCGCAACAGGAAATTCGAATCGGAATCATCGGACTTGATACGTCCCATGCTCCTGCCTTTGCAAAACTATTCAACTCCGAATCGCCATCTGTACATATTGTCAATCAGCGAGTGACACATGCCTTTCCCGGAGGAAGTAACGATATCGAAAAGAGTTATAGTCGAGTCCCGGAATACACCAAGCAGTTGGCGGACATGGGTATAAAGATCGTGAATAGCATTGAAGAGATGGTGCCCGAAGTTGATGCCGTGTTGCTTTTAAGTCTCGATGGACGCAAACACTTGGAGCAAGTTGCTCCGCTATTCAATGCCAATAAACCTGTGTTTATCGACAAGCCACTCGGCGGATCCCTGGCGGAATGTATCGCAATTAAAAAGCTGGCAGACAAACAGAATGCTCGGTGGTTTACGAGTTCCTCTCTGCGTTATTCCCCAGAAATGATTCGCTATCGAGAAGATGCGAATCGCCAAAGCTCCGTCCTGGGGGCCATATCTTGGGGGCCATGTTCGCTCGAAAAGACGCATCCCGATTTGTTTTGGTATGGCATTCATGGAATGGAGGTTCTTTACACCGTTATGGGAACAGGGTGTGAACAGGTGACACGAGTCGCAACGGAGGATACCGATGTTGCGGTTGGTGTATGGTCAAACGGGCGTATTGGGGAGTTCCGAGGCTTGAGAAATGGCGCGTCTGGATATGGGCTCGTCGTATTCGGCAAGCAGGCGATCGAAATTGGTGGCAAGTACGATGGATATGAACCATTGGTCGACCGCATCGGACAGTTCTTTCGCAACAAATACGATGGCGTTGATCCTAAGGAGTCTCTGGAACTGTTCGCCTTTATGGAAGCGGCTGACGAATCAAAGCGACAAGGCGGCAAGCCAGTAAGCTTAAAAGAAGTTTACAGCCAAGCGGAATTACAGGCCGATCGCATCATTGTCGACCTGCTGAAACAGAACTAATGATTCTGAGCCGATAGAGAATCTCGATCGACTTATGTTGGGCTGTTAAGTACGGCTAAGCTACGAATGGTTGGGATTCCATTCTTGAGTGTTTGGTAGATAACACAATATCGTTCGGTAAGCTGAATCAGCTTATCGATTGACTCTGGTGTGGCATCGGATTCGATCTGAAAGACTAGCTCCAACTCGGTAAGGCCAACTGGGGCGGCCCTGTCGACACCTAGCGTTCCGCGGAAATCCATTTTGGCCTTGGCAACAATCTCACACGATTTGATAGGCAACGACATATTCGTTGCGACAGCAGAAAACGTGACACCAGCACAGGCTACCAATGCTTCGAGTAGCATTTCGCCTGAGCATGCATCATCGCCGGTTCCGCCAGCGGCAATGTGCAAGCCTGCGCGAGACGAGCCAGCATGAGTGTCGATCAAACATTGCTGGTCATTGACGAGAACCCTGCCAGACGCACGCAGGTCAACCAACGCGTCAGCAGGACTTTGTTTGTAGCGATCCTTAATAGGGAGTTGCTTTGATCTGAGTTCTTCTAGGTTCATAGTTCTATTCCTCTGACAATCGTTGTGACGCAATAAGACGATTGATTCCACGCAAAACCATGTGATCCAACGGTAGGCAGGGAGGTTGAATAAAGGACTGGAGCACCTTGGCGTCACCACCGGTCACAATGACTGGAATGTCGCCGCGATGGAATTCTTGTCGATAGCGATTGATCAAAAAGGTAGCTCCTCCCGCCAGGCACGCATGAACACCAGCTGCAATGGCTTGAGACGTGTTTTTGCCGGGCAACTCGGGAAGACCTGAGACGGCAACGTTTGCAATCCACGGTAATTGCTCCGTTCCCGCAGCTAACAATTGCAACGATAGGCCAAGACCGGGCATGATTGCTCCGCCTCGAAATGCCCCATCCGCCGTAACTAAATCCACCGTGACTGCCGTACCAGCTTGGACCGTGATCACTGGATTTTTTTCGAGAGGATTAGAACTCGTCTCGATCTGTCTCATGTCTACGTTGATAACATTCCACGCCTCCCAGCTGGATATCAGCCTATCCATGCCAACTTTTTCGGGCGCCTCAACATCTAAATGCATCGGAAGATCTAAGTAGTTTAGCTTTCGAAATCGATTACCTATTCGACCAGAACAGCAAGCTGATTGAAGCTGATCGAGGGCGGTCTGCTTGACAGAGGACACAAACCACGTTTCAGAGTGATGTGGCTCAATTGATTCGACCAGCCATTGGAATGCCGATTGATCATCTTGTTCGCACCACTTGTGATTTGGCGATTGCAGCTGAAGAGGAACGCTCTTTCCCTTTACGGAAAAGTTAGCGGGCCAAGACAGTTTCCAGATATTGTTTTCCAGAACCTCTGAATGAGGTTCCATGCGAATTGCTCGTAGCCCACTATTGCCGATATCGACAAGAATCATGCTTGCTGAGGTTCCCGTGCCTTTAAACAATCAGCGATACGAGTCACCAGTTTATTGAGGCCTACACCAGTAACGGCGCTGATGAGCAAGATATCATCGCGGCCAGTCGTTTCAGCCAAGCGATCGCGAACATCTTCGGAACCGGGTAATTCGGCCTTGGTTACGACTAATATTTCAGGTCTGGCTGCTAGCTCTTGGCTGTATTCCGCTAGCTCTTTTCGAATTGCTTCATAGTTGTGTACAGGATCGGATTCATCCATCGGAGATGGTTCAACGAGATGCACTAGAATACCAGCTCGCATGATGTGGCGAAGGAAATCATGGCCTAGACCATGTCCTTGAGCGGCACCTTCGATTAGACCAGGAATATCAGCAAGCACGAAGGTTCGATCAATATCGACCGAAACCAAACCAAGGTTAGGAAACTTAGTTGTGAAAGGATAGTTTGCGATTTCAGGACGAGCTCGGGACAAGCGGCTGAGTACTGTGCTTTTTCCGGCGTTGGGCATACCAATCAACCCAACGTCAGCAATCGACTTGAGCTCTAAAATGATACGACGTCTTTCCCCTTTGCCTCCTTCAGTGGTTTCACGAGGTGCTTGATTGGTCGATGACTTAAAGTGTGTATTGCCCCAGCCTCCGCGACCACCACGAGCGATTATGATTTCATCATTTTCGTTCACCAGATCTCTGATGATGACGCCTGATTCTCGATCGATGAGGACGGTACCAGGCGGCACGTGAAGAACGAGGTCTGCCCCGTTTCGGCCGTGACAATCCGAGCCTAGTCCAGGTGCGCCAGGGGATGCTCTCCAATGCCGTTGGTGGGCGAATTCCGTAAGGGAGTTTACCCCGTTCTTGGCTCGAATCAGAACGCTTCCACCACCACCGCCGTCGCCACCGCAAGGTCCGCCGCGAGGTACGTGTTTTTCCCGACGGAAGGCCATGCAACCGTTACCGCCGTCTCCAGCAATGACTTCAATTTCGACGCGGTCAACGAACATATTTTATTCCCAATAAGAGTCCGCAGGATCACAATCCTGCGGGAGCAAGACTCTGCAAATGCAACAACCCGAAGCGGCTGCAAGTCATTCCTCGCGTCAGCTTCGGGTCTTTCGGTAGTTTAAACCAATACCGGTTTTTGATGAACGCCGAGAGTTTTTTACGAAACCTCAGCCAACTTGACGTTGATGCGACGACCTTCACGATCGAAGTAAACGTTTCCTTCAACTAAGGCATAAATCGTGTAGTCGTTACCAATTCCCACATTACGACCAGGGTGCCATTTGGTTCCCTTTTGTCGAATTAGGATGTTTCCTGGGAAAACCTTTTCGCCACCGAACTTCTTAACTCCAAGCCGCTGCGCATTCGAATCACGTCCGTTTCGCGTGGAGCCCTGACCCTTTTTGTGTGCCATTTGAATCCTAAGCCAATATCTGTAGTTATTCTAAGTAATCCCGCGAAACCTATCGCCGCTCGGGGCAGAAAAGTTTAGCGATAGACCCATTGATAATCAAGTCGTCCTTCGAGATTGAATTTGTCGAGCGTGTCTTTCATACGAAGGGTCCTATTTAATTCGGACGTTAGGTCTCTCAAATATAAAAGTCTTACCGACAGAATCGACCGAATTAGCTGCTGTGAGGTCTCAGTAATCCTCGGAACCATGGAAACCACCGCCCGGTAAGACTCGCGGCTCTCTGATGCTTTAGCGAGCGCGGCTTCTGTTTCGGTCACCATTTCCTTAAGTTCTGTCAGTGAGACGCTATCCTCTGGCACAACGGTTAGAGCCTCATCTGAGGCTCTTTTCGCAATTTCAAAAGCGAGGGCTAGCTCCTCTACTGAAGCAGCCTTGAGGGTATTTGCCAGCATTTCCGAGGCCGATTCCTCTTCGGTGAGCTGTGCAAGCCTCATTTCGATCGCATTCGTTTCTGCGAGAACTTGCTCGCGATCCTGGAACGAATAAGCGATTTCTTCTTTGTCCGGGCCGATATACGGCGGCACCCCAAGTCGGATGCGGTGGTTTTCGGGGGATAGATCGTCACCAGCTCGCCAGTGGTAGATTCGAAGCGTTTTTCGATCGTAGTTTGTTTGATTGCTTTCGTCCTTGCGAATTTGGTAAGCACTCGTCAAACCTCGCACATCAACCGCAAAAAAGTCAGCTCTCGGATCGACATCCATCCAAATAGCAACCCCCCAGACAGGCGTCCCATCGGATGGAATACGTATTTGGCTCATTTCAATGGGGTCGAGAAGAGGTTGGCCAATGCGCTCTTTGGCTTCAATCAAGGCTTTGGCAATTGGTTCAATGGAGGAATCTTGCATAAAGTCTCGCTCCTTGCTCACGATCTGGAATCGCAACAGAGTACGAATTGGAGCAGGTGCGAGATCCACCATTTTGATGTCGGAATTACTCTCGCTCGATTCGGACTTAACTGCTTTGCCTGGATCTCGAACAGCGTAAACCATGTAATAAGCGAGGCGTTTTTGCAATTCCCCCTGCGAGTTGGGAATCTCTACGGCGATGCTGCGAACCGGCTTGAAAGCAAACTCGAGAGACCATACGCGTTTTGGTCGAAACGTCACGCCTTTTGAGAGTTGAACTAGAGTCTCTTCGGAGGAAGCGAAATTTGGTTTGTTGTCAGGGAAGTTAGGGGCTTCCCAGGCGATCTCCGGAAATTTTTTCACCAAATCAAGATCGTATGGCCCCAAAGCCGTGTCATGGGCGTCGAAACTGGCTGGTACCACAGTTAAAACACCCGGTGCTAGCTTTCGTGGCTTGATTGTATCGGACGCGGAATCTAAACCGACGTCACTGCTTGGTTGCTGACCAAAACTTGGCAAGCCAGATGCGATTATCAAAACAAAAAAGCAACGAAAGACCATGGATTTCACGTTCATCGAGCCTTGGACCCCTAGCGACAACAAATATTCGCCCCCCGATAATTGCCCCAAATCGGCAAGTATTCGCGGACGAAACCTACTCGGCAGTATAATCCCGGTCGACCGGAGTCGGAAAGGAAAACCTGTATCAGATTCCCGATTTGCCGGGGCACGAGTAGGTTAATGCCTCGGCTGTGGTTCCTGGACGTTGAAATCGCTACAAACCGTTGTGCAAAAACCCACTTTGCTTGCAGGATGTGGGCATAATAGCGTACAGGATTTGGGCATAACGGCGTGCAGGATGTGGGCATAATGGCGTGCAGGTCGTGGGCAAGAAGGTCTCGTTCGGGACCGTAACCACCCGTTATTTGGACGTTTTCTTGGTCGTCGATGCAGGTGCTTCAAGCCAATTTAGAACAAAATCGGGGGTCTTCTGGCTAAGGAATTCGGGTTCTTTTTGGGAGTCTTCAGCCGAGCTGCCATGAGGCTTGTCACTGCTTAACACAAAAACGAGGCGAATTGGTGTATTGCGTTTAGGTATTCTGTCGGTGTACGTGTCAAAGGATAGGATATCGTTTCCTTGATCGCTTCGAACGACGATATCGAGTGTTGATGTTCCGAAGTTTGCGACACAAACCAGCTCACCGCTGTCGGCCATGTAATGACGTTCCTTGGTGGATTCGTCGACATACTCTCCGCTTCCTCCGAATACCCAGTCGGAGGTCAAATTCTCTTTGGTTCCCATCTTTCGAACCCATTTCTGAGCGATGGTAGACTGCTTTTCACCCTTTTCGTCGAACCACAAGGCATAGATGCGGACCGTGGTACCAGTCGCCGGTCGAAACGGTTCAAATTTCGCAGGTGAGCCAGGCTTGCCACCAACTGCGAGTAGCCCAGCGTGCACAAAACGAGACTTTGCAAAAATAGATACGACCGACTCATGTTCTTTTGTGCCGGCAGGGCAAGCAAACATTTCTAGTGGTGCTTGACGCTGCGCGATAAATCCGTCAGCAATAACGGACTGTTGGTCTTTGTGAATCCAAATACGATCATTCGGATGGAGAGCACGACACTCTTTGGGTGGCGCAAAAGCATTACTAATTTTCGCGCGAAGATCCGCAGGAGAGAGCCATGCATCTCCATCATCTGACTGTGCTAGCGCTGGGGAGCACCATGATCCAGCACAGTATGCAACAGCACTAAACACAACGCTTGCGGTTATCAGAACGTGTCTTCGAGTTGCCTGCATATCAGTGATCCTCTGAACGATTTTTGTTGGTGGTGTAATTCTTGGAGCGAGTTTTTTTCTGTTGTCTATACCCCAATAGGTAATTTTTGCGATTTAGAAAACAGTTGCCATATTCCCGTTCTCGAAGCTTGCATCTTGGAAATCTGCAACAACAATTGGCTCTCGACATCTTATCACTTTTCGAATTCGGGACGAGTGACCTATGGACTGGGTGAAACCCAAACAACGTGCGCGACAACGCAAACAGCAGACGGCTGCCCAATGCGAAATCACGGCGGAAATGTGGCTGAAACAGCTTTGCGACGAAAATGTTGCATTGCTCCAAGCTTCGCTACCTATCGATGGACGTGAACAAAAGCTGTCCAAGCATCGACAGACGGTGGAATCATACGTCGATGCATTGGCATGGGGCGCTGGAGCTTGGGAGACGGCATCCGACGAGGGTTTGGCCAAATTGCATGACTTTGTCCATGCATTTGGTGCTCACTATCCGAGACGGCAACGCGGACAAGCAAAAGCCACAAGCGAGTCTTTGAATCCGACCCAAGTCGCAACGGCCAAGAGCGTGGGAACATGGATCTCCAAGCAACTGCCAAAAGCGAGCTTTGATCCCTATGTTGCTTTGGTTAGCGCTGGCTGGATTCACGCACTGCCAAACGTAGGACGCGACATACCTCCTAGTATGTGGATCGATGTATTGCAATCGATCATGACTCAAGTCGATCGAGCCTGGAACGAATCTTCCGAAGATGGATTGTTCCCTTGGCTGATCTGGAGCTGCGAAATCCCACTGGCTCTTGCCAAGCAATTGTCACACTTAGGAGGTAAGGATCGCATCGTAAGTGACTCTCTAAACCGAATCGCGGAACTGCTCGAGGAATCGGCAGATTCGCCAGCACAGGTACTGCATCGCGGAGGATTGGATCTGAGAGCGATTATCGGTTGTCTCGTTCGAAGCCGATGGTCTGCGAACGAGGTCGGTGCTCGCAAGTGGTATCCGCCGCAGCGCAAAGCGCTATCGAAACTTATATTGCATGCGGTTTCGTTAACCGATGCCAATGGCCTGCAACTTCTATTTGATGAAGCAGACTCTAAGTTCGATTCCGAGTTCTGGCTTGCCGCATATGAGCTTGCGGAACAAACAAAAAAGCTAACCACCACGATGTGCTGTGCGTTGCCTGACAGCGTTGGAAAAGCGTTAGGCGAAAAACCTCCGAGGCTTCGCAAGGAGTCGACAAACGACGCCATTATGTGGAAACCAAGCCACTATTGCGATCAATCGTCCATAGTCACGATGAGACGAACATGGCGAGAAAAGGGTAATCGCGCGGCGGTCGATTTTTCGTCAGACGTCATTTGGCTTGATCTTTTGGGAGTAGATGGTTCCAGAATCTTCTCCGGCGACTGGGACTTGAGCGTCGAGAAGGATGGCAAAGAGCTCACAATCGAAAACGCATGGGAAGAAGTTTGCTGGTTCAGTGACGATGATGTCGACTACCTCGAACTCGAATGCTCTATCGACGATGTATGTAAAGTTCAGCGACAGATCATGCTGATGCGCAACGAAGGAATGTTCTTCACTGCAGACGCTCTCATGGCAAATTCCAACGCCAACTGGAAACTCCGTTCGACTCTGGATTTGGCTGGTGGATTGACATTAAAGCACGATCAAGAAACGACAGAGTGCAAGTTAGTCCGAGAGCGAGGCGAAAACGAGACAGAGCCTGTTGCGTTGATGCTTCCCGTTTCGCTACCTGAATGGAAACGATCGAAGTCCAACGGTACCATTCGTCAAATTGGCGAAAAGCTTGAGGTCACCTCCCAGATCATCGGCAGTCGAATTTACAGCCCAATGGTGTTTGCGCTCAATAAGCTTCGCAAGCCGATGTCTTACACATGGCGTCAACTAACTGTGGCAGAAGACTTGAGGATTCAGCCTCGCGAGGTGGCTGAAGCGTATCGGCTTCAAATTAATCAAGAGCATTGGGTGTTTTACCGTTCCCTCACTCCATGTACTCGTCGTACAGTCATGGGATTGCACCTCAATAATGAATTTTATGCAGGACGATTTTCGCCATCCGATGGACAGTTTGAGGCGATGATCGAAGTTTCCCAAGACGAGTCGTAAGGCCCGTTTGGTGACTTTTCGGCGCATCTGCTTGTATTACCAACCCGACCGCGTAAGCGAGGGACTTTACAACACAAGGATGAAAGCGCAAGTTTTGAATTTGCGCTATTTCGGATTTAGGGGCAAAGCCCTGTTCTAACTCCTGCCTAATCCACGCGAACCGAAGATGCGTTCCCTCGCATGCGATTGGCACCTAGGGGGATTGGCGTTCGGGTTGCTAATACTTCTAGTTAGTTAACCGGCGTGCGACTCCTCTGCTCGCGCATCGGGCTTGTATTGGCCTCTTTCCAAGAGGCGTACTCAGAAACGCTGCGAGGGATAATTTATGTTATCCCAGGCGGACCATTTTTCTCCCAGTGCCGTGCGACTTGTTCCAGCAGTGGGTCGATCGTTTCTGTTTGAATAATGTGGGGAGGTGACCACGGAAACCACTGGTGACCAAGATGCTCCGTGGTGATGATTTTGACATCTTGATAAAGCACGCCGAGGAAAATGGACAGTTCTTTTAGACGAGCGGGCTCTGACCGAGAATATTGAACCATGTATTGAGACGTGTACTCGAATTCGGGATCTCGCCAAACCAACTCCGATTCGATCCCCGTTTCCTCATTTAGCTCTCTGAAAGCCGCTTCGATCTTTGTCTCCGTGTGATCCAGATGCCCCTTGGGCAAATCCCAGCGGTTGGCATGTTTCATAAGCAAAAACTCCCATTCCGGGTGCTTGCGAAAGATTAGAAATCCGCTTGAGTAAACTTGGGGTCGCATTTGGTTCCTCGTTTTACATGGTAAGATGCCGAGTCGGAGATTCTGATGATTGGAGCAACTGCCCACGAGATGGAAATGGGAGATTGATGAAACTTTATTGTCTAGGAACGGCGGGCTATCACCCCAACGATGCTCGTCATACTAGTTGTTACGCCATCCCGGAAGCGAACATCGTTCTTGATGCAGGAAGTGGGTTTTACCGAATAGGTAATTTGCTCCGTTCGGACACGCTTCACATTCTATTGTCTCATGCGCATTTAGATCACGTTCTGGGCCTGACTTTTGTTTTGGATCTTTTGGCGACCACCAGTCTAAAACATATTCATGTCTACGCTGAGCGAGAAAAGATTGAAGCGATCCGCAGTCACTTGTTCCATCCCACTTTATTTCCTCTCGAGCCTGATTTTCGGTGGCACGCATTAGAAGACATGGGTCATGAGTTCGCCATCGATGAAACGACGATCCAATGGTTTCCGCTCGAGCATCCGGGTGGATCGGTTGGTTACAAACTAACATGGCAAACTACCTCACTTGCCTATATTACCGACACAACATGTAAGCTTGATTCACCTTACTGGTCGGAGATTCAAGGTGTCGATTGGTTGATGCATGAATGTAACTTTTCAGATGAATATGCAGAGCTAGCGATTAAAACTGGGCATAGTTGCTTAAGCGATGTCCTCGAAAGTGCGTTTCGTGCACGAATTTCAAGGCTTCTGTTAACCCATTTTAACCCGCTATCACTGAGTGATGACCCGGTTGGTTTAGAGTTGGTAACGTCTCGGAATTTAAAGAGGACGCCCGAACAGATCGCTTTAGCAACAGATGGGTTGATCCTAGACCTAGGGTGACTTCAAAAGCAGATCGATCAGGTCTATACTTGTCGCTGTTAGCGGTTCGCTAATTGGTTAACCAACAAAGGATGCTTGTTGGACACATCAGAAGGCTCTGAATTGACGTACTCGCAGAAAGATTAACTTCATGAATCCTTATGCGTCATTGAGTGACGACTTCTATATCAATACCCATTTGCACACCGAGATGGATCTACCTAGCCAGCGCGAAACAGTGCTTCACTATTTCGAGCAGCTTCAAAAGCGGTATCCTAAGATGGGACGCTTTTATCAACGCGAACGTGGTGAGTTTATTTTGGAAGAAGATCGTTCCCATGGAGCATATCGATGGGCATCGGTCGAGCAAAAGCGAATCTGTAGCGGCATCGTTAATCCCAATACGCTTGAAGAGGCGATGGAGCAACACCAAACCATTCTTGAGATGGTTCCCTATCACATGTCCATAAGCAAGTTGGATTGTGAGTCGATCGGATTGATGTACGGATTCGATTACGCTTGTCGAACGAATCATAACTTGCTCTTGGCAGAAGCGATTGGTTTGCCAGAAGCTTTGGTGCCGCTCGCCAATCGGCCAGGATCCCACTTGATGAGTTTTGAACCAGCCATTCAGATTTCTCTCGACGAGACGTTCAAAACCCACGCTCGAATCAATTTCGAGCCTCGAACGACCACTTATCAGTCGAAAAGCCAGGAATACGGGGAGGAATTGTTGAGCGTCTATGTTACGATTCGGCGTTTCGAGTCCTTGACACCCGAGGAACAATTCTCTGACGAATTGAAACGATTGGAGTCTCTGATGCGAGAGCTAATGGACAATTACGTCGTAGAGAATATCCTGAAACCTTTGCAGGCTGCGATCGCGGCCCGTTAACCCTCCGCGAAATCAACATCGATCATGATCAAACTCCCTCTTGTTCTAGCCTTTACCGCGTTGACTGCATTGAGCTGGGGAGTTTACGGGATTGTTCTCCACAAAGGGACCGACCAGCTCGGACACAGTTCGATAAGGGCTTTTATCGGTGTTGGAATCGCTTACTTTCTAGTTGCCGTTTTGGTGCCTGCCATCTGGCTTAGCAGCAAGCCTGAGAAAGGTCATTGGTCGATCGCCGGAACAATCCTTTCATTGTTCGCAGGAACCGTTGGGGCGCTCGGAGCATTAGGCGTGACCTTGGCTCTGGCATTCAAAGCGGATCCCATTTATGTGATGCCGATCGTGTTTGGTGGTGCCCCTGTGGTGAACACTCTCGTGACATCCTGGATCAACAAATCGTTTACGCAAATCAAGCCGATGTTTCTAGTTGGTTTGATTATGGTTGCATTTGGCGCAGTGGGGGTTCTCGTGAACAAACCCGTATCCAAGAAAAGTATCGCAACAAAAAGCGAAGTAGCTGCACCAGCTGCTTCACCGGAATCCAGCAGTGAAAAGCCGACTGACGCGACTTCTTCGGCAGAAACAACTCCACCAGCGGAACCCGCTGCGGATGGACCTGCAGCGGAAGTGAAGGCAACTTCAAATGCAAACGATAAGGGGCCTAATCCTTTGAGCGTTGGTCTCGCTATCGCAATGGCCGTTATCTGCTGGGGTGCTTATGGTCCCGTTTTGCACCTGGGCCAAAGCAAGATGGGTGGTTCACGATTGCGTCCGTTCTGCTGCGTTGGCATCGCCTACTTCATAATTGCAGTTGCAGTGCCAGTCATGATTCTTATGGCTGCTCCAGATGGCATAACGCTTACCTTTGAGCAAATTGCCAGCGGTATGACGTGGGCTGTTTTGGCAGGTGGTGCTGGGGCCATGGGTGCATTGGGAATTATCTTGGCGTTTAACTACGGTGGCAAACCGATATTCGTCATGCCACTGGTCTTTGGTTTTGCACCCGTGATCAACACATTTGTGTCGATGTTTGTTGCTGGCACTCTCGATAAGATTTCTCTGTATTTTATCGGAGCCTTGTTACTGGGTATTGCTGGAGCTGTGACGGTACTGTTATTTGCCCCCAAGGCAAAACCTCATGGTACAGCACCAGCAACCGCACCAAATGACGCGACTCCCAAGCCGGCTACTTAGTCCACTATCGTCACGAGGCTTAACGATGCTTGTTTATCGCCCCCATCGAAGCCATTCACCGCTCAGCATGCATCGATTCAGTTGGAATGTTTCGTTATGCATAATCGCGTGCTTGTCCCCCCAGCCTGTTTTTGCTCAATCTGATTCGACAGAGCCCCTCAAAACCGCCGATTCGCGTCCAGGGGTAGACAAATACAAAGATGCAACACGAGGTGATTTGCTTTTTAGCGATCGCGTGCACGCCATTCAAATTGAAATCTCCGAATCGGCCATGCGCGAGGTCGAAGCAGACCATCGGCCTTACGGACGCACCAAACTAACAATAAACGGAGAGACGTTTCTATCGACAGGACTCAAGCTGAAAGGTGCTGCTGGTAGCTATCGGCATTTTGATGAAAAGCCTGCCTTCACAATCAACTTGGATAAGTTTCGCAAGAAGCAGTCTTACGACGGCATTGACAAGTTTCATCTCAATAACGCCGCCCAAGATGAAACGTTTTTGCATGAGTGGCTAGGGTCGGAGATGTTTAAAGCGATCGGCTACCCACATCCACGGGTAGGGCATGCATGGGTGACGCTTAACGATGGAGAAAAAAGGCTCTACGTTGTTCGCGAAAACTACAATCCGAAATTGCTTAGTCGCTTCTTCGCCGACGCCAACGGCAATCTCTATGACGGTGGGTTTCTTCAAGATATCGATGCCGAGCTAGAGAAAGATGCTGGAGATGGAGATGATGAGCGATTGGATCTCGGTAAGCTGCGAGATGCGTTGTCATCGGAAGATTTTTCCGAGAGGCTAACACACGTTCCCCAGCTGGTTGACATGGATCGATTCATGACCTTTATGGCCATGGAACGATTACTATGCCATTGGGATGGCTATTCATGCAACACTAACAACTACAGGCTTTATTTCGATCCTGAGTCAGGCAAAGCAGTATTCTTGCCACATGGAATGGATCAATTGTTTGGCGGACTCGATATGGATATGTTCGAGCATGGCAGCCCTATGCTATCTTCGTTGGTGATTGGATCAAACCAATGGCGGCAAAAATACCGTCAGGTAAGCCAAAAAGTCTACGAGAAGCTAACTAAGATTGACTGGGCTCAACTCATAGACGAGCGAGGTCGCATCCTAAGAATGGAAATTGATTCGGTCCCGCACGATGAAACCCATGGCTTCATAGATCGAATCGAAGACCTAAAGGAGAGAGTCAAAGAGCGCTTTAGAATCTTGAAAGATCAGTTGGCTGCTGAAGAACCTAGCCCTACGAAAATCGCACTGAACACACCAATGCCGCTCAGTGATTGGTATGAGAACAAGGATCGCGACGAAATTGAGGTCCGCATACCCGAATCGAATCGAAAGGAGAAGATTCGAATCAACGTCCCTAAAGAAGGAGAAGGATATGGCGGGATCGAGAGATCGGAACTGGTAACGAGTGGGACCTACAAATTCAGCGGACGGTTCCGCTTATCATCGGCACAAGCGTTCGAAGATGCCGAGGAAACTATGGTGTGGAAATTGTCCAACAACGAAGAGTGGGTGCGGATGGACAACACCGATGGCTGGCAAGATTTTTCCATCGAAACCAAGGTAATCGAAGATCAAAAACGTTTGGTAATGGGAATTGCGATACGAGCGAAGCGAGGGCTTTTAGTGATCGATTCCGACTCTCTAAAACTCACGAAAACCGCAGAGTGACGAAAACTTGATTACAATGCAGTCATTGTGAGGTGCGTCGTTCATGTCAGATAGAAAGCGGCTAAGGCCGGAGTCCTTCGATTACATTTTGGCTGGTTTGTCTCCGATATTTGTCATCGGGATGATTGGTTCGCTTGTCTATTTTCTAGTCTGCGTTTTGTATCGCGGTAGCTTTCCTATCAGGCTGATGTGGATCCTGGGACTATATACGGTTGCAAGCGTGTTGATCGCTAGAATCGCCATAGAAAAGTCTCGATCTTACAGTCTCGGTTACATGGCCGCGCTCGGTGCCGCTATGCTCGTAGCGACGCCCGCCTATTTGAGTACAGGCGATGGTTCTTTGGTGGGAGGAATGCTCATCATAGCTCCCATGTTGGTTCTAATAGCGGTTCTGGCTGATCGGATTACCTTTGATTGCACATCCATGAACGAGGATGTCGAAAGCAATGGTATAGGATTGCTACAATCGCTCGGGCTGACTCAGGCGGGTCAGTATAAGACGACTCGGCAATTAGCTCGCACCGGTAACCGAGACGCTCAAAAGAAGCGACGTCACAATCCAGGAGTATGGATTCTATACTTTGCTCTAGGTGCTCTCCCCCTTTTTGCAATCGGTCAATTGATTGCAGTCGATGCAGAGAACAGAGCTTTCGCTTGGAAGATGGTGTTCGTCTATCTGTTTAGTTCGCTAAGCCTGCTCGTGCTCATTGCCTTGTTATCGTTACGAAAGTACTTGAGGGATCGCAATGTTGCCATGGATTCAGGCTTGGCTTCTCGCTGGATCGTGTATGGCGTGTCATCGAGTCTTCTGCTGTTGCTCTTGTTGTTTTTGATCCCCTTGCCGAGTCAGTCCATATTTCAGCTGGATTTACCCTTCAAAATAACACAACGAGAAGATTTGTCGTCGAGTCGTTTCGGTTGGGGGAACGAAGGTGTGGATGAACAGGGGGCCAAATCGCCTCAAGCAGAAAAAGGAGAGCAAAACACCGACCCTAATAACACTGGTACCGACGGCAAGCAGGGGGAGCCGTCGATGTCCAATTCGAATTCCAAAGACGAATCGAGTGGTGAACAAAAGAATTCCGGTAGCTCCGGTAAACAGGACTCCGATTCCAAAGGAGCTGGAGAGAAAGGAGACAAGTCAGAACAATCGAAAGATGCTAGCGGAGAAAAGGAGTCATCGGGTGAAGGATCCAAGAGTGACCAGTCCGAAAGTGGAGGTGAAAAGAAAGGTTCCGAAGAAGGTTCAAAAAACAGCAAGTCTTCGGCGAACAATCAAAATCAATCTAAGGACATGCAATCTCAGAACCGAACGACTCCCAAAACGTCGTGGTCCTTTCAGTGGAATCCTGGAGCATTATTCCAATGGATGGCGATGCTTGCCATCATTGCGGTAGCTTGCTTTTATGCTTTCCTGCATCGCAAGGAAATCATGGCCTTTATTCAGCAATTGCTTGGGTATGGCAGAGCAAAAGAAGCCACTGAGGCATCAGTGCTTGCGAATGAGGTTCAGCCTGTTGTTCGAGATGCCTTTCGAACGCTTGCCGATCCTTTTACAGTGAGAGGATTATCGCGAGAGCAGATCGTGACTCAGCTATTTCAAGCTCTTGAGGCATGGGGATACGATAAACGAATTGAACGGGGAGAAGAAGAAACGCCAGACGAATATGTCAAGCGGATTGGAAAACGCTTTCCAGAGCAGGTTGATCACTTTAAGTTGATTGGTTTTCTTTACAGTCGCATAGCCTATGCAAGAGGCAAAGTGAATGATCACGAGCTAAAGCCGCTGGAATCCATATGGAAGTGGCTTCAAGTCAATTAGGCAAACATGCAGCGTTTCGAATGACATCCCGTGTCCTAGAGAGAAAAGAGCTTCTGAGTCGGGCAACACTTTGCAGACGGCGGCTCATCGTTTTCGTTCAATGACTCGAAAAAACTAACCTATCGACCAGTGACATTCATCTTTCAATTCGCTTTTTGGAAAGAAGCAAAGAAATCCTCTGGGTCGTCGACTTTGTTTTGTTGTTCTGTGCTGTACCGAGATTTTCTACCTTGCAGGCGCAGAAACTCATCGCCAGGGATATACATGACGATCAACGCTTTGTTTCCGATGGAGAATATCTCACCGATATGAGGAGGAGACGAAGCGGAACTGCTTCGGAACCGATAGCGGATTCCGTTGAGCCCAGCTTTCTCGATCGGGCTCGACTCGGTTACTAAGCCAACGCCTCGCAAGTTTTCTATGTAACCATTGAGGTCGACCATTACCCCCATTGGAAACTCACGGACTACAATCAGAAATCCCGATTTTGTAAACCTGTTTTCTACTGCGACCGTTCTCCGATCACCCTCGCTGCGTTCCATTTTACGTGATCCATTGGCAACCACTTTGTAACCTTCCATGGATAGCTCGGTTGGCCCTCCAAAGAACATCAGGGCAACAACGATTCCAATCCCGGCGAGAGCAGCCAGTCCCCCGATGACGCCGCCGGCGACCAAGCAACCAGACAACATGCTACTGGAGCCCTGTCGTCTCGGAGGTCGATAGCTCGAACCTGCGAAGCTAGTGGAGTTCCTGCCTTCGTAGCGTTTGGCGTCTTGTCGCAACCGTCGTTGCTCAGCATCGACGAATTGTTCCGTAGCTTCTCGCCACACTTGCCCGCCTACTTGAGTTGCTTGTGTGGATGGCTTAACGGGAGGCGGTAGTGATTGCCAAGTCGTCTGTGTTGGAGAAGGTTGAGAGGGCGCAGGCCCGCCGATTGTGATAGTCAGTGGTGATCGGCAGGTTGGGCAGAGAAAAGTACCACCCTTGCTGCCGTCGGGTAGGCTCATCGTTCCCTGGCATTTCGGGCACTTAATGATTTGGCTCAAAATGGAACTCCTCGAGGGCACGCGGCGTGTTTAGGAAACGTCTTCTTCAGTCTATACACAAGAGTGATGAATAACTGACTCGAAAAGGCAATAAAAAAAGCAGGCTTGCGAAAGAACACAAGCCTGCTCGTATGTTTGCACTTTTGATTAGGATTCAAATGACTGATCTGTTAAGGATCGTCTATGCCTCGAGTCCGATATCTTCGGAGATATGAACAGCCGATTCGATGATCATTTCAGGTCGGCGGGTAAAGGTCGGCAGCCCGGCACTTGCCAAAACGCTGTCGAGAGCATCTTGGCTCTTGGCAACGATAGAATCTCGGGTCATGTTTTCAAAGTTGCTAGCGTGGGCGAACGAAGTGATTGGGCCATCGAAGCCAGCTTTGTGCAGCATCGATACAAATCGAACATTGTCGATAACGCCAGATGTACCTGGCATGTGACGCATGTTGAGACTGGCGTCAGTCAAGGCTGGGAGCGTTACAGTGTCAACCAATCGGAGGGCCGCAACGCGGTTACCGGGGATGGTGGCCAATTGTTCGAACGTTCCGCCGCCAACAACCCAGTTAAACGTGTCGATTACAAGCCCAACACTGGTGGAAGTACATGCCTTGAAGAAAGCCAAGAAGCTATCTACGTCTTGAACGAACTTGAATTGGCGGCTTTCGCGGCTTTCTTGAGCGGTCGAAAAGTAAAGACCGAGAAGAACGCCATTCTTCTCGAAGATGGCAGCGATTTGCTCAACACGCTTGCGAAGTACTTCGAAATATTCGTGAAATGGGAGTCGGTCTGTCGCAGCAGGCAAGCGCAGAAAACCAGCTCTCGCGCCTACTTTGCCGGCGATTTCGATCGTGGCGTGGAGGGAACCTAGGGATTTGGCAAACGATGCATCGTCCGTATCCAAATCGATGGGGGTCTCAAAACCACTGACGTTCATTTTGGAGCTTAGCAAATACCTCGAAGCCTTATCGAATTCGCTTCGCTGAGTTCGCTTCACAAGATCAACAATGTCGATATCCAGGCCTTTGAAGCCATAGGTCATGGCCAACTCGATCAATTCGCTCTGACGTCCCGAAACACCCAGAACGGTCGCGTTTAAGTTTTTGTACATTGCATACCTCTCATCAATAAATTGAGCCAAAGGCAAATAAGTAGCCATTAGCTGCAAACACGTAATCATGGTGGTGGCGTCTCCCCATGGTCATTTAAACACCCTCGCAACCCCACCGTATGGGTAGTTTGTCGCTGCCAGAGTTCTTCATCGCTTTTTCAAAGTATCTCAGAAAGAGAAAATCTTCCAAGTCGAAACGGCGAATTGGGAATCATTCGCCGCACCTACCAACGGGAAAAGAGGCGGTAAGTGTTGTCTCGCGAGCTCTTCATAAATGCTTGCAAGCTCATGTTTTGCGCTTCTGCCAAGGTTTGTGCCGTTCGAACCACGTGGCATGGTTCATTGGGCCGTTTGCTTCGAAATGGCTCCGGAGTTAGATAAGGAGAGTCGGTTTCGACTAAGATTCGGTCGACAGGCAAGCCTGCGGCAACCTCTCGCAGCTCGAGAGACTTTTTGAAGGTTAACATACCGGCAAAACTGATGTAAAGCCCCAGGTCTATGCATTCCAGAGCGGCGTCTAAACTGCCAGTAAAGGAGTGCATCACCCCTCGAAGCCCCCCGTGTTCACGCTCTTGACGTAATGCAACCAGCATTTCGTCCTGGCAATCTCGCATGTGAATGATAACGGGAAGATCTGTTTCCCGACTCAGTCGCCAGTGAGCCCGAAAATTTTCGAGTTGCCGATCAAACGGGCAATCGTCCCAGTAGAGATCAAGGCCTGTCTCTCCGAGGGCAACGACCGACGCATGGGCGGCCAACTCTACAATCGACTGCCAATCGGCTTCCGAGGCTTGGTGAGCATAGTTCGGATGAATGCCGACGGAAGCACGTAGAAATTCGCTGCGTTTCGCTAGATCGATGGAGCCTCGCGAGGTGGCCGCATCCACGGCAACACAAAGCACTCCCTCCAAGCCCGCTTCCTTTGCTCGGGCGATAACATCGTCGAACTGCACCAACAGGTTTGGGTCATTTAGGTGTGCGTGGGTATCGATCCAGCCCATGTAAATTCCTAGTCGCTTCGAGAACTCAGCCTTGCCCTTAGAATTATTGGCTGAAGAAGAGTCGGATCAGATGATAGAAAATAGGGGCCGAGAAGCAGAGTGTGTCGATTCGATCTAGAACACCCGCATGCCCAATGACCAGCGACCCATAGTCGTGGACCCCTCGGTCCCGTTTGATCGCACTCATGGTTATACCACCCGCAAACCCCATAAATGCTACGGTAATCGAGATCGCAGCTGCTTCCCACGGAGCGAAGGGTGTAACCCAAAATAGCAAAGCGCCAACAACTCCAGTCGATAACGCCCCACCAATGGTCCCTTCCCAAGTTCGCGAGCTGCTGACGTCTTTCGCAATGATCCTGGTGCCGTGAATGTGATTCCACGCCCAAGAAAAAACGTCCGAGATTTGGGTGATAAAGACGAAGAAAAAGAGAAGACCAGCGTTGCTACCTTCCCAGGGTTTCCCAGCAGTAGTTGTAAGCTTTAGGTCCAAGAGTGCAGGTGCAAAAGACAGGCAGTAAACGCACACCAGCAGCCCGGCTTGTATTTGAGCTGATCTCTCAAGAAAACGCTTGTGATCCCCAGCCATGGCAATTCTCGCCGGGATGAATAGCGATGCGTAAACCGGGATCATGATGCTGTAGATTCCGTACAAATCGGCGTTGGAAACCCAGCTAGTGTGGGACAAACCGATTAGCACGTACTGGAGCGGGGTAAACACGACCAAACTCCAGAAAAGAGCCCGGTGATCACCTCGCCTCGTCGGAGTCATCGTTATAAATTCACGAAAAGCCCACCAAGAAACCATTCCAAATAGAAAAATGGTGCCCGCACGGTGGAACAGCAAACCGACGATCAAAATCCCAAACATGAGCCACCACGCCCAAAGACGATGAACGAATCGCCTGACGAGAGCCGGATTGATAAAGGTAGACTGATGTTTGGTAAGATAATGCGTTACCGACGATGCAATTCCTAGGATTACCAAGACGATCGAAGCCATGATAAGCCAATCTAGCGGACCGGCTGTTTCCCCAGCGCGAGATGCCGACTCCACGATTTGCCCAACCGGTTCGGCCAAGCCATCGGAGGCTTTCACGACATCGTCTTCAGGAACGGCGTCGGTCTGGGCGAAAAAGGCATTTGGAATTAGCATCTGTTCCTATCGAGAGCGGTTTGTAGAGTACCGGCCGCTATGTTATCAGGAAATCCTTCCCTGCCGAGTCATTTCCGATAACTTTCCCTCACCCTACAGCAAGCCTCGAGTCACCGTTTCATGCACATTCGTTTAGGAACCAGACAAAGCCCTCTCGCGTTGTGGCAAGCGACTCATATCTCCGCATTGCTGCATGCGGCCGGTCACGACGTGGAAATTGTGAAAATCGTGACAACAGGGGACGTTTCCACTTTGCCCCTAGGGACAGGAGGTGGGGTTGGTCTTTTCACCAAAGAAATTCAGCGTGCGTTGCTAGACAATCGTTGTGACTTGGCCGTTCACAGTCTCAAAGATTTGCCGACCGAGCCAATCCCCGGTCTGCAATTGGCTGCAGTACCAGAAAGAGAACGTGCAAGCGATTGTTTTGTATCAAAAACATGGGCAAGCCTATCCGAGCTTCCTGAAAATTCGCGGGTCGGGACTGGCTCCCCGAGGCGGCGTGCCCAATTGCTTCGCCTCCGCCCCGATATAGAAGTCAGTGAAATTCGAGGCAATGTCGACACTCGGTTGAAAAAATTGGAGGCCGGCGACTATGACGCTATCGTTTTGGCTTATGCAGGCCTTCACAGATTAGGCTTACTTGATCACGTCACGAGTGAATTTTCCTTCGAAGAAATGTTACCCGCAGTTGGACAAGCAGCTTTGGGGCTGGAAACTCGATCGGACGATTCCGAAACCGCAGCCGCGGTGGCAGTCGTAAACCATTTACCGACGCAGCTTTGCGTTTCCTTGGAACGGGCCATTTTGAGAACCATGCAGGCGGGGTGCTTGGCACCACTGGCTGTTCACGCCGCCTTTGACGGGGATAAGCTCCGGGCATCCTGCAGGGTTTTCTCATCAGACTTTTCGGAAATGATTGAGCAGCAGTGGGCCTGGCCTGCCGAAACGGCGTCGGCGGTTGACCAAGCGGTAAAGCTTGGGGAATCCGCAGCAAGCGATCTTTGCGAGCTTGGGGCGAACGAGCTGATTCATCCAAACTGATTGATAATTTCGATTCATTCCTCCCCGCCTCAGTCACATTTTAGATTTGCCTGGACATTCATTTAATGGGTTGTATGTTTGTGCTCGATGGAGCAAAAACGCATGGTTCTGGACTCCAGTCGAACTGTGTGCTTGTTTCCCACCATAAACAGAGGTTCCGCTCATGAAATCAAACATAGTAAGAGGTGCATTGGCTGTCGTTGCCGTCGGGGTTGCAGCTTCCTTTCCGAACTCCGCCGAAGCGACTCAGTACAAGAAAATCGTTAACGGCAAAGAGGTTGTTGTTCACACCAACCCCATCCCTGTTGTGTTGCACAGATTAGTGCCACCACAACATGGACGTCACGTAACGGCTCGTGAAGTCACCCAAGGCGCAGTTCCAAGCTCGGGTCGGGTATTGGGTCAACGAAGAAAGTAATTGCAAGTGGAGATTTGGCCAGCTATAGACCTTTTGGGTGGTAATTGCGTTCGATTGCAACAAGGAGATTACAACCGGGACACGGTCTTTTCAAACGATCCCGGCGCTACCGCCTCTGCTTGGTTTAGTGCTGGTGCAAATTGCCTCCATTGCGTCGATTTAGATGGCGCCAAATCCGGCAGCATCGTCAACGAATCTGCTATTCGCGCAATTGTTGCTGCTGCAGAAGGGCGTCCTGTGCAACTCGGGGGAGGCGTTAGAAATCAAACGACCATTGAGCGACTAATCGGTCTAGGGGTTTCCCGATTAGTTGCTGGGACAGCTGCACTCAAAGATCCCAAGTGGTTCGCTTCCATGTGTGATCTTTTCCCTGGCCATATGGTTTTGGGGCTGGATGCATGGAATGGCAAGGTGGCGACCGAGGGTTGGTTAAAGACCTCGGAAACGTCAGCTTCAGATCTAGTTAAACAGATTGGTGATCTAACCAAAAATTGCGTTGCCGTCGTCTATACCGACATTTCCAAAGACGGAATGCTCGAGGGGCCAAACTTCGAGTCTCTCGCCGAGCTGGAAAAAACAAGCCCTTTCCCCGTTATCTGCTCCGGGGGAGTAACAACCTTGCAAGACATCCAGCGGCTCATTGCGCAGGGGACTCGAGGAGCGATCGTCGGTCGGGCTCTCTATGAAGGGCATCTCGATTTGAAAACCGTATTGGCGATGGCTAACGCTTAATCCCTTCATCGCATCAGCACCAAAATT